>Ga0308157_10000221_pt1 | contig 222048 bp, 200 predicted proteins | sample PhyBR1_FD_201035 | JGI IMG/M metagenome (GOLD analysis project Ga0308157, IMG submission 201035) | Phyllosphere microbial communities from UC Gill Tract Community Farm, Albany, California, United States - DLSLB.R1 | ecosystem: Host-associated > Plants > Phyllosphere > Unclassified | place... | reverse complement strand
TCCGCAAGGAAGACCACCAGGCCATGCAGAGCATGTACCACTTCAAGATCAAGGTGGACCCGGCTTTTGCCTGGGGCGTGCCCGAGCTGGTGCGCGAGATCAAGCCTGAAGAGATGCAAGTGCCGATTCGCAACAAGCGATAAACGGTTTGCGTGGCCCCGCTGGCTGACGTCCGTTCAGCCCAGCGGGGATCCATCCCGCGGGGGCGGCCGCCCCTTTTTTTCCAGTGAATTGATGCATGAACCCCCGGATTTACACGGGGGCTGGGTCAGACTTTCTCAAAATTATTTGGAGACAAGACAGCATGGCTTTCAACTTCATCCGGGCGGCCGCAGCAGGTGCTGCCATCGCGCTGTGCGCTGCCGGCAGCGCATCCGCTGCCGTCAACCTGCCGCAGCTCAAGATCGACAAGACGCAGACCACGGTGTCGGGCCTGTCGGCTGGCGGCTTCATGGCCGTGCAGTTGCACGTGGCCTACTCGGCCACCTTTGCCAAGGGTGCCGGTGTGGTCGCGGGCGGGCCGTTCTATTGTGCCGAGGGCTCCATCGTCAACGCCACCGGGCGCTGCATGGTCACCCCGGCCAGCATCCCCACCAGCACGCTGGTGAACACCACCAACACCTGGGCCAGCCAGGGCCTGATCGACCCCGTGGCCAACCTGCAGGCGTCCAAGGTCTACCTGTTCTCGGGCACGCTCGACAGCGTGGTCAAGACCGGATCCATGGACGCGCTGCGCACCTACTACAACAGCTTCGTGCCGGCCGCCAACGTGGTCTACAAGAAGGACATCGCGGCCGAGCACGCGATGGTCACCGACGACTATGGCAACGGCTGCTCGACCAAGGGCGCGCCCTACATCAGCGACTGCAACTTCGACCTGGCCGGCGCCATGCTGCAGCACCTGTACGGCACGCTCAACGCGCGCAACAACGCCACGCTGCCGGCAGGCAACTACGTCGAGTTCAACCAGAACCAGTTCATCACCAATCACGGCATGGCCACCACGGGCTGGGCCTACATCCCGCAGGCCTGCCAGGCCGGCGGCACGGCGACCTGCCGGCTGCATGTGGTGCTGCACGGCTGCAAGCAGAACGTGAGCGACGTGCAGCAGCAGTACGTGCGCAACACCGGCTACAACCGCTGGGCCGACACCAACAACATCGTGATGCTCTACCCGCAGACCAGCCTGGCGGCGACCAACAGCTGCTTTGACTGGTGGGGCTATGACAACGCCAACTACGCCAAGAAGTCCGGCCCACAGATGGTGGCCATCAAGGCCATGGTGGACCAGGTCTCAAGCGGCGGCGGCACGACCAACCCGCCCACGAACCCCGCGCTGCCCGCCCCCACGGGCGTGAACACCTCGGGCGCCACGGCCAGCTCCATGGTGGTGGGTTGGGGCGCCGTTTCGGGCGCTGCCAGCTACAACGTGTACCGCAATGCCAACAAGGTCAACGCCCTGCCGGTGAACGCCACCAGCTACACCGACACCGGCCTGGCCGCATCCACGAGCTACAGCTGGACGGTGCGCGCCGCCGATGGCAATGGCGCCGAAGGCGCCACATCGGCCGCAGCCAGCGGCACCACCCTGGCAGCGCCTGGCGGCGGCGCCACCTGCACCACGGCCAGCAACTACGCCCACACCATGGCGGGCCGCGCGTACGTGGCCGGCGGCTACACCTTTGCGCTGGGATCCAACCAGGCGATGGGGCTGTGGAACGTGTTCGTGACCAAGACCTTGAAACAGACCAGCCCCAACTACTACGTCATCGGCACCTGCCCTTGACAATGCGCTGAACGCCGCGCGCCCTGGCACCACAAAGGGCAGGGCGCCCGGCACCCCTGAAAGACGACGACCTGTGAAAGCGACCTTCCTCCCATGAGCACCTTGTCCACCAAGGACTTGACCATTCGCTTCGGCGGCCATGTGGCGGTCAACGCCGTGACCTGCTCCTTCGAGCCCGGCACGCTGACCGCCATCGTGGGCCCGAACGGCGCGGGCAAGACCACGTACTTCAATCTCATCTCGGGGCAGCTGCGCGCCAGCGCGGGCAGCGTGACCCTGGGCGGGCAGGACCTCACGGGCCAGTCGGTCTCGGCGCGCACGCATGCGGGCCTGGGCCGCGCCTTCCAGCTCACCAACCTGTTCCCCAACCTCAGCGTGCTGGAGAACGTGCGCCTGGCCGTGCAGGCCACGCAGGAGGGCAAGCACCGCCGGGGGCTGAACCTGTGGAGCATCTGGAGCGACCACCGCGAGCTGACGGACCGCGCCCGCGCCATCCTGCAGGCCGTGGCCATGCTGGACCGGCAGGACACGCCCGTGGCCAGCCTGCCGCACGGCGACCAGCGCAAGCTCGAAGTGGCGCTGCTCATGGCGCTGGAGCCGCAGGTCTATATGTTCGATGAACCCACGGCCGGCATGAGCCATGACGAGGCCCCCGTGATCCTGAACCTGATCCGCGAGCTCAAGAAGGACAAGACCAAGATCATCCTGCTGGTGGAGCACAAGATGGACGTGGTGCGCGAGCTGGCCGACCGCATCATCGTGCTGACCAACGGCACCCTGGTGGCCGACGGCGCACCGGCCGAGGTGATCGCCTCGCCCGTGGTGCAGGAAGCCTACCTGGGCGTCACCAAGGAGGCCACTGCATGACCACCACCAACAACCTGCTCGAACTCAAGGGCGTGCACACCCACATCGGGGCGTACCACATCCTGCATGGCGTGGATCTGGCCGTGCCCAAGGGGCAACTCACCATGCTGCTGGGCCGCAACGGCGCCGGCAAGACCACCACGCTGCGCACCATCATGGGACTGTGGCATGCATCGCAGGGCAGCGTGCACTTTGCAGGCCGCGACATCACGGCGCTCAACACCCCGCAGATCGCGGGCATGAACATCGCCTACGTGCCCGAGAACATGGGCATCTTCGCCGACCTCACGGTCAAGGAGAACATGCTGCTGGCCGCGCGCAGTGCCAAGAACGCCGCGCAGATGGACAGCGCCCGGCTCGAATGGATCTTCAAGCTCTTCCCTGCGGTCGAGAAGTTCTGGAACCACCCAGCGGGCAAGCTCTCGGGCGGGCAAAAGCAGATGGTGGCCGTGAGCCGCGCCATCGTGGAGCCGCGCGACCTGCTCATCGTGGACGAGCCCAGCAAGGGCCTGGCGCCCGCGATCATCAACAACATGATCGAGGCGTTCGATCAGCTCAAGAAGAGCGGCGTGACCATCCTGCTGGTCGAGCAGAACATCAATTTCGCCAAGCGGCTGGGTGACACCGTGGCCGTGATGGACAACGGCCAGGTGGTGCATGCGGGCAGCATGGCCGCACTGGCCGCAGACGAGGCATTGCAGCGATCGCTGCTGGGGTTGGCACTATGAGCACCGCGACGACAACGACACCCACTTCCGGCGCGGCCGGCAAGGCCATGCTGCGCGACTTCGACTGGAAGCCACTGGCCCTGGTGCCCGCGCTCGCGCTGCTGGTGCTGCCCTTCATCGGCTCGCCCAGCACCTGGCTCACGCTCACCGTGGCGGGCCTGGCCATGGGCATGATCATCTTCATCATCGCTTCGGGCCTGACGCTGGTGTTCGGCCTGATGGACGTGCTCAACTTCGGCCACGGCGTGTTCATCGCGCTCGGTGCCTTCGTGGCCACCAGCGTGCTGGGTGCCATGGGCGACTGGACCGGCTCCGACCAGCTGTGGCGCAACATGGTGGCGGTGCTGCCCGCCATGCTGGTGGCCATGGCCGTGGCGGGGGCCGTGGGCCTGGCATTCGAGCGTTTCATCGTGCGGCCCGTGTATGGCCAGCATTTGAAGCAGATCCTCATCACCATGGGCGGCATGATCATCGGCGAAGAGCTGATCAAGGTCATCTGGGGCCCGCAGCAGATCCCGCTGCCGCTGCCCCAGGGCATGCGCGGCGCGCTGCTCATCGGCGATGCGGCCATCGAAAAATACCGCCTGGTGGCGGTGGCCGTGGGCCTCTTGGTCTTTGCCGTGCTGGCCTGGACGCTGTCGCGCACCAAGGTCGGCCTGCTCATCCGTGCCGGCGTACAGGACCGCGAGATGGTCGAGTCGCTGGGTTACCGCATCCGGCGCCTGTTCATCGGCGTGTTCGTCGTGGGCTCGGCCCTGGCCGGCCTGGGCGGGGTGATGTGGGGCCTGTACCAGCAGAACGTGGTTCCGCAGATGGGCGCCCAGGTCAACGTGCTGATCTTCATCGTGATCATCATCGGCGGCCTCGGGTCCACGGGCGGTGCGCTCATCGGCGCGCTGCTGGTGGGGCTCATGGCCAACTACACCGGCTTTTTGGTGCCCAAGGTGGCGCTGTTCTCCAACATCGCGTTGATGGTGGCCATCCTGCTGTGGCGTCCACAGGGCGTCTATCCGGTCGCGAACCGCTGAAGAGGAGCCCCAAGACATGCTGAACCGACTTCTCTCCGGCGACTACCCGCGCAGCAAGGTGCTGGCGGTGATCCTCGTCGCCATCTTCCTCGGGCTGGCGTTCGCGCCCTTCCTGTTCCCTGGCGTCAAGGCGCTCTCTGTCGCGGCCAAGGTGCTGATCTTCGTGGTGCTGGTCGCCAGCTTCGACCTGCTGCTGGGCTACACCGGCATCGTGAGCTTTGCGCACACCATGTTCTTCGGCATCGGGGCCTATGGCATCGCGGTGGCCACCACGCGCATGGGGCCCACCTGGTCGGCGCTGGCCGTGGGCCTGGGTGGGGCCTTGGTGCTCTCGCTGCTGCTGTCGCTCGCGGTGGGGCTGTTCTCGCTGCGTGTGCGCGCCATCTTCTTCGCCATGATCACGCTGGCCGTGGCGGCTGCGTTCCAGACGCTGGCCTCGCAGCTGTCGGACATCACGGGCGGTGAGGATGGACTGACCTTCAAGGTGCCCGAAATCCTGTCGCCGAGCTTCGAGCCCTTCGACGAGCCCTTCCTGGGCGTCACGCTCGACGGGCGGCTGCTGTGCTACTACCTGCTGTTTGTGATTGCCGTGGTGCTGGTGCTGGCGTTGCTGCGCATCGTCAACTCGCCGTTCGGCCGCGTGCTGCAGGCGATCCGCGAGAACGAGTTCCGCGCCGAGGCCATTGGCTACCGCGTGGTGGTGTACCGCACCACGTCGAGCGTGCTGTCGGCCCTGTTCGCCTGCTGCGCGGGCGCCATGCTCGCGCTCTGGCTGCGCTACAACGGGCCGGACACCTCGCTCAGCTTCGAAATCATGATGGACTGCCTGCTCATCGTCGTCATCGGCGGCATGGGCACCATCTACGGCTCGGCCATCGGCGCCGTGCTCTTCCTCATTGCGCAAAGCTATCTGCAGGACCTGCTGCGCCTCGCAAGCGAGGCCGCCTCGGGCCTGCCCTGGCTGTCGGCGCTGCTCTCGCCCGACCGCTGGCTGTTGTGGCTGGGTGTGCTCTTCGTCTTGTCGGTGTATTACTTCCCCACCGGTGTGGTGGGGCGCCTGCGCGCGGCAGCAGCGCGCAGCGTGAAGGCCGGTTGATCGACCGGACATGAGTGAAGTGCTGCGTTCCATAAAACCATAGGTCACCAAAACGACCAGGAGACAAGCGCATGAAAAGCATGACGACGATGAAGCATGGGGGCGCAGCCAGGCCCCTGGCCCTGGCTGCAGTGGCTGCCGCAGTGCTTGCCGCCTGTGGCGGTGGGGGCGGTGACAGTGGCTCAGGTGGCGGCTCGAACGTGCGCCCCGCGTACCTGGGCAGCATCACCGAGACCCGCTACGACGGCAGCAGCAACGACCTGCTGACCGCCGGCCTGGGCGCCAGCGGCCTGGCTTCGGCCACGCCGCCCGCCTATGCCGACGCGCTCAAACCCACCGGTGCCGAACTGCGCCGTGCCGCCATCTACAACAACTACCGCGCCATGCTCGACATGACGGCCGTCGGCGGCTACGGCACGCTGTATGGCCCCAACGTCGACGCCCAGGGCCGCGTGACCACCGGCGAGGGCAAGGTGCCCGGCACCGAGTACATCGCCTATGCCGACGATGGCAGCGGCCGCCAGAACGTGACCCTGATGGTGCAGGTGCCCGACAGCTTCAACCCCGCACGGCCGTGCATGATCACGGCCACCGCATCGGGCTCGCGTGGCGTGTACGGCGGCATCTCCACCGGGGAGTGGGGCCTCAAGCGCGGCTGCGCCGTGGCCTACTCTGACAAGGGCACGGGCGCCGCCCCGCACGACCTGCAGAACGACACCGTGCCGCTGATCGACGGCACGCGCACCACGGCCGCAGCGGCCGGCAAGAACGCGGCCTTCAACGCCAACCTCACGCCCTCGCAACTGGCCGCCTTCAACACCGCCACGCCCAACCGCTTCGCCTTCAAGCACGCGCACTCGGGCCAGAACGCCGAGAAGGACTGGGGCACGACCACGCTGCAGGCCGTGGAGTTCGGCTACTACGTGCTCAACGAGCGCTACGGCTCGCTCACCGTGTCGGGCCAGCGCATCAAGTCGCTCACACCGGGCAACACCATCGTCATCGCGTCGAGCATTTCCAATGGCGGCGGGGCAGCGATTGCGGCGGCCGAGCTCGATACCCAGGGCCTGATCAGCGGCGTGGCCGTGTCCGAGCCTGCGGTGGAACTGCCGGCCAATCCGGGCGTCACGGTGCAGCGCGGCGGCACCGCCATCGCCGTCACGGGCCGCCCGCTGATCGACTACACCACGCAGGCCAACCTGTACCAGGCCTGCGCCTCGCTGGCGCCCTCGGTCAGCACCAGCCCGTATGCGGCGGCCTTCGCCGCAGGCTTTGCCGGTGTGGCCCTGCCCATCGCACCGGGTCGCTGCGCGGCCCTGCGTGCGCGGGGCCTGCTCACGGCCGACACCACGGCGGCCCAGGCCGAGGAATCGCTGCAGAAGCTGCGCGCCTACGGCTGGGAGCCCGAGTCGAATGACCTGCATGCCTCGCTCGCAGCCTTCGAGGTGGCGCCCGCCGTGGCCGTGACCTTTGCCAACTCGCTCTCGCGCGCCAGCGTGCAGGACCACCTGTGCGGCTTCAGCTACGCGGGGGCCACGGCGGCCGGTGCGGTCACCCCGCTGGCGCCACCGGCTGCGCTGGCCGGCATGTTCGCCACCGGCAACGGCGTGCCCCCGGCGGGCGGCGTGCAGCTCATCAACAACCGCGCCAAGCAGGGCCCGGCGCGCGACTTCCTGTCGGTGGCCGACAGCGGCGCTTTCGACTGGAACACCGAGGGTGCCGTGTGCCTGCGCAACCTGGTCACCGGCAGCGATGCCGCGGCGCGCAAGCTGCAGGCCGGTGTCGATGAAACGCGCCGCAATGGCAACCTGCGCGGCAAGCCGGCCATCATCGTGCATGGCCGCGCCGATGCGCTCTTGCCCGTGAGCCACACCTCGCGCCCCTACACCGCGCTCAACAAGCGCGTGGAAGGGGCGGCCAGCAAGCTCAGCTACATGGAGGTGGCCAACGCCCAGCACTTCGACAGTTTCATCGGCCTGCCCACGGTGCTGCCCGGCTACGACACGCGCTATGTGCCGCTGCATGTGTACCTGAACCGCGCGCTCGACGCCGTGTACGACCATCTGGCCACTGGCAAGGCGCTGCCGGCCAGCCAGGTGGTGCGCACCGTGCCGCGTGGCGGCATACCGGGCAGCGCCCCGGCCATCACTGCCGCCAACGTGCCGCCGCTGGCCGATGTGCCCACTGCGGGCAACGCTATCGCCGTGACCGCGGCCGGAGCCATCGCGATCCCCGAATAACGACCCTACAACAACAAAGCTGCCGGGCGCGTTGCCGCACCCGGTGGCACAAAGGACGGACATGAACACATGGAACACATGGGGCCGCTGCATGCGTGCGGCCCTGGGGATACTCGGACTGACGGGGCTGCTGGCGCTGATGGCAGTGCCCGTGCGCGCCGCCGAGCTGGTGGTGGGCCAGGTGGCGCCGCTGTCGGGCGTGCTGGCCAGCACGGGCACGCAGATGGTGCTGGGCGGCAAGATCTACTTCGACGCCATCAACGCCCAGGGCGGCGTGCATGGCGTCACCATCCGCCAGTGGGTGGTGGACGACGGCTACAAGGTGCCCGACACCGTGCGCCTGACGCGCGAGATGCTGGCCCGGCCCGAAGTGGTGGCGCTCTACGGCTTTGCCGGCACGGCCAACGTCACGCAGCTGTTGACCGACGGTGTGCTGGAGCAGGGCGGTGCCGCGCTGGTGGCGCCCTATACGGGCGGCGAGTCGCTGCGCAGCCCGTTCAACCCCTGGATCTTCCACGTGCGTGCGGGCTATGGCGACGAGGCCGAGCACATGGTGCAGCAGCTCACCACGCTGGGCATGAACCGCGTGGCAGTGATGTACCAGGACGATGGCTTCGGCAAGGCAGGCCTGGCGGGGGTGGAGGCGGCGCTGGCGCGGCGCAACCTGAAGCTCGTCGTTTCGGCCGGCTACGAGCGCAACACCGACAAGGTGGACGATGCCGTGAAGGCCATCAAGGCGGCCGACGTGCATGCCGTGATCATGATCGCCATCAACAAGCCCGCGGCCGCCTTCATCCAGCGCTACCGCGAGCAGGGCGGTGGCGCGCAGCTGTACAACATCTCGGTGGTGGACCCGACCGAACTCGTGAAGCTCGCCGGCCTGAAGAACGCGCACGGCCTGGGCATCAGCCAGGTGGTGCCGTATCCCTTTCGTCCGCAGTTGCCCGTGGTGCGCGAATACCAGACCTTGCTCAAGAAGTATGCGCCGCAGGCGGAGGTCAACTACACCAGCTTCGAGCAGTTTTTGGGCGCCAAGGTGCTGGTCGAGGCGCTGCGCCGCGCCGGCCCCGCGCCCACGCGCGCCAAGGTGGTCAAGGCGCTTGAATCGCTGCAGAACTACGACCTGGGCGGCATCAGCCTGGGCTATTCGCCCACCAACCGCATCGGCTCGCGGTATGTCGAGGTCACCGTCATCGGCGCCAACGGGCGCCTCATGAAATGAGCGCGACTCACAAAACTCTCCTGGCGTCGTTGTTGCGTCTGGCCGTACTTTCAGTACTGTCTGCGACGCAACGCCTGGCCAGGACCGCTTCGCTGAGCTTTGTGAGCCGCTTGAACACTGCAGCTCGCCCTCCGGCAACCCACAATCCATCCACTGACTCACAAGGTTGTCCACCATGACTCCGTTATCGCGCTATGCCACCTGCGCCGGCTATGAAATCCACTACACCGAATGGGGCGCGCCCGATGCCCCGGTGGTGGTGGCCTGGCACGGCCTGGCCCGCACCGGCCGCGACATGGACGAGCTGGCCGCCCACCTGGCGCCCCGCTACCGCGTGATCTGCCCCGACACCATCGGCCGCGGCCTGAGCCAGTGGGCGCGCGAGCCAGCAGAGGAATACCAGCTGCGCTTTTATGCGCGCATCGCCGCTGGGCTGTTCGATGCGCTGGGCATAGAACAGGCGCACTGGGTGGGCACCTCCATGGGCGGGGCCATCGGCACCGTGTGCGCCTCGGGCCTGTTCGAGCCGGGGCTCAAGGGCCGCATCCGCAGCCTGCTGCTCAACGACAACGCGCCGCGCCTGGCCGACGATGCGCTCGGGCGCATCAAGGCCTATGCGGGCCAGCCGCCCGCGTTCGATACGGTGGCCGAGCTCGAGGCCTTCTTCCGCCAGGTCTACCAGCCCTATGGCTGGCTCAGCGATGCGCAGTGGCGCCGCCTGACCGAGACCAGCACCCGCCGCCTGCCCGACGGCCGGGTGACCCCACACTACGACCCGGCCATGGTGCAGCAGTTCACCCACCATGCCAACGACTACCTGATCTGGGACCACTACGACGCGCTGGACATCCCCGTGCTGTGCCTGCGCGGCGAAGACTCCGACCTGGTGCTGCGCGAGACCACCATCGAGATGCTCACGCGCGGCCCCGGCGCGCGCGGCCAGGCGCGCGTGATCGAGGTGCCCGGTTGCGGCCATGCCCCGGCCCTCAACGTGCCCGAGCACTATGCGCTGGTGGACCGCTTCTTCGTGCACGGCGTGCAGGACCCCGGGTCTGCAGAGCCGGCCCTGGTGCGTACGGCCGGTGGGCCTGCGGCCAGCGCGCTGCCGCGCTCGCAGTACCGGGCACCCACCCGGCTGCAATGGCCCTGAGAACGATGGCGTGGCCCTGGTGCATGATGGGGGTATGGGCCTCCCTTTGACATGCTGACAGACCACCTTCGTTCGTTCCCGCAGGGCTTTCGCGCCCTCGTCCTTGGTGCCTCGGGCGGTATCGGCAGTGCCTTCGTGCAGCACCTGCAGGCCGACCCGCGCTGTGCGCTGGTGGTCGGGCTGGGAAGAAGCACGGTGCCACCCATCGATTTCGAGCACGAAGCCACGGTGTCCGAGGCGGCGGCAGCGCTGGCGCCGCGGGGCCCGTTTCACCTCGTCATCGTCGCCACCGGCATGCTGCACGGCCCCGAAGGCATGCCCGAAAAGCGCCTGGGTCAGCTCCACTATGCGCAGATTCAGGCCTGCCTGCGCACCAACGCCATGGGCCCGGCGCTGGTCATGGCGCACTTTGCGCCGCTGCTGGCCAAGGACCGCAGCGTGCTGGCGGTGTTGTCGGCCAAGGTGGGCAGCATTGGCGACAACCGCCTGGGCGGCTGGTACAGCTACCGGGCCTCGAAGGCGGCGTTGAACATGTTCCTCAAGACCGCCGCCATCGAAGTGCAGCGCGGCAACCCACAGGCCGTGCTGGTGGCGCTGCACCCCGGCACGGTGGACTCGGCCCTGTCGGCCCCGTTTCGCGGCGCCGAGATTGGGCGCCCGGCGGTGGACGCGGCGGCCGACATGCTGCGGGTGATCGATGGGCTCACGCCCGAATGCACGGGCGGCTTTTACGCCTACGGCGGGCAGCAGTTGCCCTGGTAAGGTCACCCCGCGGTGGATATTTGCGGTGTTCGCCTACACAGAGTTCGGCACGGGCGGTACACCATGCGAAGGCTTTTTGTCCTCGCTGTTTCTCTGTTCTGCAAAGCCGATGCGTACCCAATCCGAAACCTTCAAATTCACCCGCGCTCGCAAGGTGGCCCACGGAAGATTCGCCCATGCCAACACGGATGCCATTGGGGTACTGCAGTTCTGGACGGCGCTGGGCGCAGGACGGTCGGGGGAAATACTCTCGCTGCCGGGCGACGAGTGCCTGGTGGCCCGCGTCACCTACCCGCTGCAGCAGGGCATGCTGGCCACTAGCGAACTGCACCAGTGCTGTGTAGCCCGTGGGATCACGCGCGAATCGGTACAGGAATAGCCCTTGGCATTGCAGCGCCTAAAAGGCTGCACTGCCGTGGGGTCAGTGGCTCAAGGTCTCCCTGCTGCCTTCGCGAACGGCGCGCTCCTCAGCCGCCAAACACATTGATCGGCGTTGGCGCCAGATGCTCCCGGAGCTTCTGCTCTGCGGTGTAGAGCGCTTCGGGGTAGCTGGCCCAGGCACGGCGCACGGTGAGCACGGGTGAGCCGTCCTCCTCGAAGATGAAGACCCGCTCCGGCACATTCGAGGGCGCAGCCAGCGCCAGCGGTCGGACCAGGTAGGTCGATCCGTCGATTTGGAGATTGGGTGGCCAGGGGAGACCGATCGCAGGCATGGTGGTGATGGGGTGTAACTGATTGAACGATGCCCCATCCTACCCACGCCAACACCCAATCCAGCGGTTCCCGGCGCAACACGAGCGGATGTCCTACGTGGACAACACGGCTGGGCCATCGCGTGGGTGGAACAATGGTCCCAGTCCCTCTGCAGGAGCGCTCCGATGCAACCCACCATCACCGCCTTCGAACGTTCGCCCGACCGCGGCCGGGGTCTGGCGCGCGACATGCGCGTGCGCTGGGCGCTGGAGGAAGTGGGGCAACCCTACGGTGTGCGCCTCGTGTCCTTTGCAGCGATGAAGGCGCCCGCGCACCGGGCGCTCCATCCGTTCGGGCAGATACCCACCTATGAGCAAGACGGCCTGGCGCTGTTCGAGACCGGCGCCATCGTGCTGCACATCGCCGAGACCCATGCGGGCCTGCTGCCGGCCGAAGCCCACGCGCGCTCGCGCGCCATCATGTGGATGTTCGCGGCGCTCAATACGCTGGAGCCGCCCATCGTCGAGTGGGGCGCCGCGCGGATCCTTGAGCACGACAAGCCCTGGTATGCGCAGCGCCAGCCCATGCTCGAAGACCGCGTGCGTACCCGGCTGGCCGAGCTTGCGCAGAGGCTGGGCGAGGCCGACTGGCTCGACGGCAATGCCTTCAGTGCCGGCGACCTGCTGATGGTGACGGTGCTGCGCCGCCTGGGCGACCTATCGCCGCTGCTCCAGGAGCAGCCCAGTCTGCTGGCCTACATCGCCCGCGGCGAGGCGCGGCCGGCGTACCAGCGCGCGTTTGCGGACCAACTGGCGGTGTTCACGGCAAGCGCGAAAGCCGGGTGACTCAGCGCCGAAACCGCTCGCCGTTGAAGTAAGACAGCTCCACGAAGTCCGTGCCATTGTGGTCCTGCGGGCCATAGCGCAACTCGAAGCCGCCCATGTCGTAGGGGCGCATGGTGTGCAGCGCCTCCATGAGCTTCTCGCGTGATGCGGTGCGGCCGGCGCGGCGCAGGGCCTCGATCATCAGTCGCGCGCTCAGGTAGCCCTCCAGAGACGAATAGCCCGGCTCGGCATTGGCCGCGCTGGCCTTGAGCGCATCGCGGTAGGCCTTGACGATGGGCTTGGCCACGTTGTCGGGGTTGGGGGCCACCTGCGCCACGGTGATGCCACGCGCCGACTCGCCCAGCGCCGCCAGCAGGGGGCGCGAACCCAGGAACGAGATCGAGAACGCAGGCGCCTTCACGCGCAGGCGCAGCGCCTTGTAGAACGGTATGCCCACGGCGCCCACGGCCAGCGAGATCAGGGCCGTGGGCTGCCAGGCGGTGATCTCGTCCACCGTGCGTGCCACGCCTTCCTCGGTCTCGGACAACAGGAAGGCCTTCCAGTCCTTGTTGTTGTGCGCCTTGGCCGCTGCATCGAAGGCCGCCAGGGTGGCCTTGCCAAAGGGGTTGTCGATGTAGGCCACTGCACACTTGGTGAAACCCGTGGAGCCCAGCTGCTGCACGATCTTGTGGAGCTCCTGCGAATAGCTTGCGCGCGCATGGAACACCAGGGGGTTGAACGGCCGCAGCGCGTCCGACCCTGTGGCCGGCGCGATGACCGGCACCTTGGCCGCCATGGCCACGGGCAGCGCGCCCATCACGCTGGTGGTGCCGCCGCAGGACAGCAGGGCGAAGACCTTGTCCTCCTCCAGCAGCTTCTTCGCGTTGGCACCGGCCTTGGCCGGGTCGCCGCCATCGTCGGTGCTGGTGAACTGCAGGCGCCGCCCGTCGATGCCGCCGCGCTCGTTGACCTCCTGGAAGGCCGCGGCAATGCCCTTGTTCATCTCCACGAACGGGAACGCCAGCGGGCCCGTGAGCGCGGCCGTCTGGCCTATGCGCCAGGGCTCGGTCTGCTGTGCCAGTGCCCAGCCGGGCAGGGCGACAGCGGTGGCCGCTGCTGACGACAGCACCCGGCGGCGCGTGAGGGGAGGCGCGAGGGGCGTGGAGAAGGGGTGCATCGGCGTGTCTCCTGTTGTAGTGCTGCGCCCTTCCATCGCTGCACGCAGGGTGCGCGCAATGGACCGGCGGCGCAGCCAGTATCGAGCGCGCATGCACCACAATGGGTCGGGGAAAACACTGCAGGAGGCGGCTGGAGCGTCACGTTGGTGACTCCGTTCTGCCCTTTGTCACGCGGCGCACACGGATGCGCCTGGCAGGTCTGGCTTCAGTCGCGCCGCGGCCTGCGCCCCGCGCGCCCCACCCGCGTATGCCCCGCACTCTGGCACGCACGCCGGTAGGCGCGCAGGGTCTGCTCGGCACGGCTGAGCACGGTCTGGGTCACATCGTCGGCGGCATCGGCCGCCAGCAGCGCACCCGGCCCCATGCCCGATGCTTCACCCGTCAGCAGGGCAATGCCCTCGCTCACATGCTGCACCGTATGGACGTGGAACAGGCCGCGCTCCACTGCGTCGAGGATGGGGCGCGACAGCATCAGGTGGCGCTGGTTGCGCGCGGGGATGAGCACGCCCTGCGTGCCGTCGAGCCCGGCCGCGGCGCAGGCCTGGAACCAGCCTTCGATCTTTTCGTTGATGCCGCCCACGGGCAGCACCTCGCCGTGCTGGTTGAGCGCACCCGTCACCGCGATGCCCTGGCGCAGCGGCAGGCCCGACAGGCTGGACAGCAGCGCGTACAGCTCGGCGCAGGAGGCGGAGTCACCCTCCACGCCGCTGTACTCCTGCTCGAACACGATGGAGGCATTCAGCGCCAACGGCGCCACATGGCTGAACAGGGCCGTGAGGTAGCCGTGCAGGATGAGCACGCCCTTGTCGTGGATGGGGCCGGACATGTGCACTTCGCGGTCGATGTTGAGCAGCCCCTCCTGCCCGGCGAAGCTGCGCGCCGTGATACGCACGGGAAAGCCGAAGCGGTAGTCGCCCAGGTCGATCTGCGACAGGGCGTTGACCTGGCCCACCGCCGCACCGTGCAGGGTGATGAGGCACTCGCCCTCGACCAGGGTCTGGTGCAGCTCCTCCTCGGTCTGGTTGTGGCGCAGCCGCTGGGCGGCCAGGGCGGCCTGAACGTCGGCGGCCTGCACCAGGGCCGTGGCATCGGCAGGGCTGCGCATGCGGCACTGGGCAGCGCTCTCGATCACCAGCGCCTCGGCCTGGGCGAAGCGGGCGCTCTGGCGGCCCTGGTCGTCGGCCTCGCGGTGGCTTTGCTCGATCAGCAGGGCCACGGCCTGGGGGCTGAAGTGCGGCAGGCCGCGCTGCACGCAGCAGTGCGCCACGAAGATGGCGGTGGCGCGGTGCGACGCCGCAGTGGCGATGAAGCGGTCGGCAAAGTCCACCTTCACGCGAAAGCGCCGTGCGGCTTCGGGGTCGCTGTCCTGCAGGGCGTAATACTCATCCACCGAGCCGATGAGCACGATTTTCACGTCCACGTCCACCGGCTCGGGCTGCAGGCCGGCGGGCGTGCCGGCGCTGGCGCCGCCACCTGCGCTGCCAGCGGCACCCGCCTCGTCGCTGATCTGCAACCGGCGGCTGCGCAGAAAGCGGCGCACGCGTGGCCACAGGCCCTCTTCGGCGGCCAGATCGTGCAGGTGCAGCAGGATGAAGCCGCTGTGCGCGCGCAGCAGGCTGCCGGCGTGGATGGCCGATACGTCGGCCTGCCCGGGGTCGGCGTCGTCGGCATTGGCGCCGTGGTCGATGCTTCCCATCAGGCTGCGCAGTTGCGGGTTGTCCTCGACGATCACGGGGGCGCCGGTGCGCCCGCCGTTGTCCACCGCCAGGTTCACGCGGCACTTTGCGAGCAGCGCGTCCAGGTCGTCGCGGCGGTCGGCTTCGGCATCGGCCTCGTTGTCGCCGTAGTAGGGTTCCAGCAGGTCGATGCTGCCGAGCAAGGCGCGCTCCACCTGGTCCAGCCACTGCGCAAGGCGCCCGGCGTGCGGCGCCTGCTGGCCGGCGATGCCGCGCGCGGCCTGCAGCGCCTGCTGCACCAGCGGCGTGATCAATGTGCTGCGCAGGGCGTCCAGGGCTGCGTCGCGTTCGCGCTCCAGCGGGCGCATGGCCTGGGCAAAGCGCTCGATCTCGCTGCGCAGCGCGTCCTCGTCGCGTTCGATGGCGGCGCGGCGCTCGGGCGGCTGCACGCGCGCCTCCGCGTCGGACAGGGGCTGGCCCCTCGGGCCCAGGGGGGTGACCAGCATCTGCCCGTTGTCGCGCACCAGGCGCAACTGGCGCGCGAGCGCAAACGCGTCGAGCGCGGCCAGCGCCTCGCGCTCCTGCACCTGCCAGCGCTGCTCGATGCGCGCCGCATCGGCCAGGAAGGCGGGGCCTGCCAGGTGCTGGGGCACTTCGGCCTCCAGCCGCGTGCCCATGTCGGCCAGGGCCTGGCGCAGCAGGCGGCCCTGGCCCGCAGGCAGGCGCAGTGCGCGCGGGCGCTCCGGTGCATCGAAGTCGTGCAGGTAGCACAGGTCGGGCGGCACGGGGCGCCGCGCGGCCTCGGCCAGCATGGCCTGGTGCAGCAGCGATGCGCGGCCGCTGCCCACGTCGCCCAGCACGAAGAGGTGGTAGTCGGGCTGCTGCATGGCCAGGCCGAAGCGGGCGGCGGCCTCGGCGCGCTCCTGGCCGATCCAGGGCAGGGGCAAGCCCGTGAGCTCGGCCGTGCTGGCAAAGCCGAGCGTGGTGGGGTCGACGGTCAGCCGCAGTTGGTGTGCAGAAAGGGCGCGGGCGGATGCGGGCATGGAAAACAATTCAGGGGAGCGGTGCGGGGGAAATGGGGAGGTGGGAAAGATTGGGCGGGCGGGGCCCGTACCGGTCAGCGACCTGCGGGGGTGGGGCCTTTGGGCGCGCCGCCCGCCAGTGCGCGCTCGCGCGCATCGGCCTGCGTGGCGGCATCCTCCACCTGCGTGGGCCAGCCCGCCAGGTGCTGCTGTGCCACGCGGCTCAGCGCTGTGATCCAGTGGCTGCTGTCGTTCAGGCAGGGGATGTAGTGGAACTCCTGCCCGCCTGCATGCAAAAAGGCCTCGCGCACCTCCATGTTGATCTCTTCCAGGGTCTCCAGGCAGTCGCTGGTGAAGCCGGGGCAGACCACGTCCACGCGGCGCGTACCGGTCTTGCCCAGGGCCTCGATGGTGGGCTGGGTGTAGGGCTCCAGCCACTTGGCCTTGCCAAAGCGCGACTGGAAGGTGAGCACGTAGCGTTCGCGGCGCAGGCCCAGGCGCTCGGCCAGCATGCGGCCGGTTTTCAGGCTCTCGCAGTGGTAGGGGTCGCCCAGCGTAAGGGTGCGCTCGGGCACGCCGTGAAAGCTCATCACCAGCTTGTCGGGCTGGCCGTTCACCTTCCAGTGCGCCTCGATGCCGCGGGCCAGCGCGTCGATGTAGCCGGGATGGTCGTGGTAGCGGTTCACGAAGCGCAGCTCGGGCACATGGCGTGTGCGCGCGGCCCAGGCGTACACCGCGTCGAACACGCTGGCCGTGGTGGTGCCCGAATACTGCGGGTACAGCGGCAGGATGAGGATGCGCGTGGCGCCCTCGGCCTTGAGGGCATCGAGCTGACTGGCGATGGACGGGTTGCCGTAGCGCATGGCATGGCGCACCAGCACCTGGTGGCCGGCCTCGCCCAGCCAGCCGCGCAGCAGCGTGGCCTGTTTTGCTGTCCACACCGCCAGGGGCGAGCCCTCGGGCGTCCAGACACTGGCGTACTTGGCGGCCGACTTTGCGGGGCGGGTGCGCAGGATGATGCCGTGCAGGATGGGCAGCCATGCCAGCTTGGGGATCTCCACCACGCGGTGGTCCGCCAGGAATTGCGCCAGGTAGCGGCGCACGGCCGGGGCCGTGGCCTCGTCGGGCGTGCCCAGGTTGCACAGCAGGATGGCGGTGCGTTCGGGCTGGCCGTGGGTGAAAGGGGGTTCGGGTTGAAAACGCATGCGGCATTGTGGCCCAGGCATTCACCAACCATCTCCTGGAGGGGGAAGGCGGCTCCGGGAAACCCCTCATGCGCGAATGAAACCGGTTTCATAGACTCTTGCCATGCCACCAGACAGGCTTTTGCCGTGAACTACCAATTCCAGTTCGAATCCGTTTTTGCCGCCTGGCCCCTGCTGCTCAAGGGCACATGGATCACCGTGCAGCTGTCGCTTACCGCGACGGTGCTGGGGCTGGTGGTGGCCATCGCCTGTGCCTGGGGCAAGACATCCGGGCCTGCCTGGGTGCGATTCGTGGTGAATGCCTATATCGAGCTGATCCGCAACACGCCGTTCATCGTGCAGCTGTTCTTCTTTTTCTTTGCCCTGCCGTCCATCGGCCTGCGCTGGTCGCCCTATACGGCGGCATTGACCGCGATGGTGGTGAACCTGGGGGCCTACGCGGCAGAGATCGTGCGGGCAGGCATCGAATCCATCCCCAAGGGGCAGATCGAGGCCGGGCGGGCGCTGAACCTCAAGCCCTGGGAGATCTTCCGCTTCGTCGTGCTCAAGCCGGCGCTCAAGGCGATCTACCCGGCGCTCACCAGCCAGTTCATCCTGCTGATGCTCAGTTCGGCCGTGGTCTCGGTGATCTCGGCCGACGACCTGACCTCGGTGGCGGCCAACCTGCAGTCGCAGACCTTCCGCAGTTTCGAGATCTACATCGTCGTGGCGGCCATCTATCTGCTGCTGGCCGTGTCGTTCTCCGGGCTGTTCAAGCTGATCTATCAGCGCACGCTCAACTACCCCGACCGTCGCTGAGGACCGGCCATGCGCACTTTTGGAGTTTCCGAGTTCTGGTTCATCGTGCAGGCCGCCCAGTGGACGCTGGCGCTGTCGGCCATGGCCTTCGTGGGCGGCTCGCTGCTGGGGCTGTTGGTGGCGCTGGCGCGCACCTCCGAAAACACCGCTGCGCGCTGGGCCGCCACCCTGTTCATCCAGGTGTTCCAGGGCACGCCGCTGTTGTTGCAGCTGTTCCTGATCTTCTTCGGCGCCCCGGTGCTGGGGCTCGATATCAACCCCTGGCTGGCCGCAGGCATTGCGCTGGTGCTCAACAGCGCGGCCTTTCTGGGCGAGATCTGGCGCGGCTGCATCGAGGCCATTCCGCGCGGGCAGTGGGAGGCAGCGCAGGCGCTGAACCTCAACTACCTCTCGCGCATGCGCTTCGTGGTGCTGCCCCAGGCCTTCAAGATCGCGCTGCCGCCGACCGTGGGCTATGTGGTGCAGATCATCAAGGGCACGTCGCTGGCCGCCATCATCGGTTTCACCGAAATCACGCGGGCGGGCCAGATCATCAACAACGCCACCTTCCAGCCCTTGCACGTGTTCACCACCGTGGCGGCGCTGTACTTCGTTATCTGCTGGCCGCTGTCGCTGCTGGCCGCCCGCATGGAGCGCAAGCGCGCCCGGGTGCTGGCGCGGTGAATTCTTCTTTTCCCAAGCGTGCATTCCATACCAACCACACAGGAGACATGAGATGACCTTTTCGCACTATCGCCGCACCACCACTGCTGCCCTGGCCGCCATGGGCCTGGGCGCCGCGCTCACGGCCTTCGCCCCCCTGGCGTCCGCCCAAAGCACGGCCGACATCAAGAAGAAGGGCGAGATCACCATCGGCATGCTGGTGGATTTTCCGCCCTATGGCACGACCAACGCGCAGAACCAGCCCGATGGCTACGATGCCGACGTGGCCAAGCTGCTGGCCAAGGACCTGGGCGTCAAGGTCAACCTCGTGCCCGTCACCGGCCCCAACCGCATTCCCTTCTTGCTGACCAACAAGGTCGATGTGCTGGTGGCCTCGCTGGCCATCACGCCCGAGCGCGCCAAGCAGGTGCAGTTCTCGCAGCCCTATGCGGCCGCCACCATCGTGCTGTACGGCAAGACGGGCAGCACCATCAAGAGCGCGGCCGACCTCAAGGGCGTGCGCGTGGGCGTGGCCCGCGCCAGCACGCAGGACGTGGCCGTGACCAAGGCTGCACCCGAGGGCACCGAGATCCGCCGCTTCGACGACGACGCATCGGCCATGCAGGCGCTGATCTCGGGCCAGGTGGACGCCATCGGCTGCTCGGTCACCGTGGCGGCCCAGATCGCCAAGCGCGTGCCCGCCAACACCTTCGAGAACAAGTTCAACCTGCTGCAGCAGGCCATGGGCATTGCCATGCGGCCTGGCCAGGACGAGCTGCACAAGGCCATGGACGAGTTCGTGGCGCGCAACACGGCCAATGGCGAGCTCAACAAGCTGTATCGCAAGTGGCTCGAAACCGATCTGCCCAAATTGCAATAAGAACAAGGACAGGGAGATTTTCGCCATGACGGACGCAGTCACGACCACCCCCGGCACGCAGCCGATCATCCGCATGGAGGGGGTCAACAAATGGTTCGACAGCTTTCAGGTGCTCACCGACATCGACCTGTCGGTGCGCGCCGGCGAGCGCATCGTGATCTGCGGCCCGTCGGGTTCGGGAAAGTCCACCCTGATCCGCTGCATCAACCGGCTGGAGGCCGTGCAGAAGGGCCGCATCGAGGTGGACGGCATCGATCTGACGGCCGGCGGCAAGAACGTGGATGCCGTGCGTGCCGAGGTGGGCATGGTGTTCCAGCAGTTCAACCTGTTCCCGCACCTGACCATCTTGGAAAACTGCACCCTGGCACCGATGCGGTCGCGCGGCATGGGCCGGGCCGAGGCCGAGGAGGTGGCGATGAAGTACCTCACGCGCGTGCGCATCCCCGAGCAGGCGCACAAGCACCCGAGCCAGTTGTCGGGCGGGCAGCAGCAGCGTGTGGCGATTGCGCGCGCGCTGTGCATGGCCCCCAAGGTGATGCTGTTCGACGAGCCCACGTCTGCCCTGGACCCCGAAATGGTCAAGGAAGTGCTCGACACCATGATCGGTCTGGCCGAGGACGGCATGACCATGCTGTGCGTGACCCACGAGATGGGCTTTGCCCGCAGCGTGGCCGACCGGGTGATCTTCATGGCCGATGGCAAGATTCTTGAGCAGGCGCCGCCGGCCGAGTTCTTTGGCCAGCCCCGGCACGAGAAGACCCGCCAGTTCCTGGGCCAGATACTCTCTTCCCATCACGCGCATTGAGCTGTGGTGGGTGAACGCACTGCGCCGCAGCGCCCTGGGCGCGCGGGCATGAAAAATGAAATGCAGCCAATGAAGGTACTTATTTCCCTTTCTTCCTTCGGCGCTGCCGAAGTGGGGCGCCACGGGCAGCTGTGGTGTACTGAACTGGCCCGCGAGGCCGGCGCCGACGGCGTGGAGGTGCGCGGCGAAATGCTGCGCGACGCCGCGGCCGAGCTGCCAGCGCTGGCGGGCAAGGCAGCGGTGTACTCCAGCCCCGAAGGGCTGTGGGCGATGGACGGTGCGCTGGACGAAGCCGCGCTGGCCCGTGGCATGGCGGCCGCGCGCACCCTGGGCGCGCCGCGCCTGAAGATGGCCATCGGCGGCTTTGGCACGGGCTCGCACGGCTCGCTGGTGCGCCTCAAGGACCTGCTCGCACAGGCGCCGGCCGAACTCGTGATCGAGAACGACCAAACCGCCACGGCCGGCACGCTGGCGGCCATGGAGGCCTTCTTCGTGGCGCAGGAGCGCGCAGGGCTGGACCTGGGCATGACCTTCGACATGGGCAACTGGCACTGGCAGGGCGAGTGCCCGCTGCAGGCCGCACAGGCCCTGGCCCACCGCGTGCGCTACGTACACTGCAAGGGCGTGCAGCGCCTGCCCGGCAAATGGGTGGCGGTGCCCCTGGCCGATTCCATCGCGCCCTGGCGTGCCATCCTGCGGGCGCTGCCTGCGGACGTGCCGCACGCTATCGAGTACCCGCTGGTCGGCGACGACCTGGTGGCGGTGACGCGCGCGCAACTGGCCGTGATCCGCGATGTACGGAGGCAGGCATGAGCGCAGCAACAGACACCACCTTCGACGTGGCCTTGTTCGGCGAGGCCATGCTGCTGCTGGTGGCCAACGAGCCGGGGCCGCTGGAGCATGCCACGGGCTTCCACAAGCGCACGGCGGGTGCCGAGACGAATGTGGCCATCGGCCTGGCGCGCCTGGGCCTGAAGGTGGGCTGGGCCAGCCGCCTGGGCACCGACTCCATGGGCCGCTCGCTGCTGGCCACCATGCAGGCCGAGGGCATCGACTGCTCGCACGTGACCTCCGACGCCACGCAGCGCACGGGTTTCCAGTTCAAGGAGCGCGTGACCGATGGCCGCGACCCGAAGGTCGAATACCACCGCAAAGGCTCGGCCGCCAGCCAGATGGGCCCGGCCGATGTGGACGAACCCTGGCTGCGCAGTGCGCGCCACCTGCATGCCACGGGCGTGTTCGCGGCGATCTCTGAATCCAGCCTGCAGGCGGCACAGCGCACGCTGCAGGTGATGCGCGCTGCGGGCCGCACGATCTCGTTCGACCCCAACCTGCGGCCCACACTGTGGTCCTCGCCCGAGGTGATGCGGCACCAGATCAACGAGCTCTCGCGCTTTGCCGACTGGGTGCTGCCGGGCATGGAGGAGGGCGTGTTCCTCACGGGCGAGACCACCCCCGAGGGCGTGGCGCGCTTTTACCGCGCGCGGGGCGCCAGGCTGGTGGTCGTCAAGCTGGGCGCGCAGGGTGCCTATTTCGATAGCGATGTGGCTGGCATTGGACATGTCGCGGGCTTCCCCGTGGCCGAGGTGGTGGACACCGTGGGTGCGGGCGACGGCTTTGCCGTGGGCGTCATCAGCGCGCTGCTGCAAGGCCGCAGCGTGCCCGATGCGGTGCGCCGCGGTGCCTGGATTGGCGCCCGGGCCGTACAGGTGCTGGGCGATACCGAGGGGCTGCCCACGCGGGCGCAGCTGGAGCAGGCCGGCCTATGAGCCGCAAACAGGTGCTGGTGTTTCGTGACCTGCCGCCGGACCAACTGGCCCGCCTGCAGGCGGTGCATGAGGTGACCGTGGCCGACCCGCGCCAGCCGGAGCAGCGCGCCGCGTTCGATGCCGCGCTGGCCGAGGCCCATGGCCTCATCGGCGCCAGCTTTCCCATCAGCGCCGAGCTGCTGGCGCGTGCGCCGCAGCTGCAGGCCATCTCCAGCATCTCGGTAGGGGTGGACAACTACCCGCTGCAGGCCCTGCAATCGCGCGGCATCGTGCTGTGCCACACGCCGGGCGTGCTCGACGAGACCGTGGCCGATGCGGTGTTTGCGCTGCTCATGGCCACCTGCCGCCGGGTGGTGGAGCTGTCGCAGATGGTGCGCGAGGGCCGCTGGGACCGCAACATCGGCGAAGACCTGTTCGGCGACGACGTGCATGGCAAGACGCTGGGCCTGCTGGGCTTTGGCCGCATCGGCCAGGCCGTGGCGCGCCGGGCCGCACTGGGGTTTGGCATGCCGGTGCTGTACCACGCGCGCCGCGCTGTGGACCTGGCGGGGCAGGCACCCACGCTGCTGGGCCGGGCCGAGCATGTGCCCCTGGCCAACCTGCTGGCGCGTGCGGACATCGTGGTGGCCCTGCTGCCGCTGTCGGACAGCACGCGCGGGCTGGTTGATGCCAAGGCCTTCGCGGCGATGAAGCCCGGCGCCATCTTCATCAACGGGGGGCGCGGCGCCACGGTGGTCGAGGACGACCTGCTGGCGGCGCTGGACCACGGCACGCTGCGTGCAGCGGGGCTCGATGTGTTTGCCACCGAACCCTTGCCGCTGGCCTCGCCGCTGCGCACCCACCCGCGCGTGACGCCGCTGCCGCACATCGGGTCGGCCACGCATGGCACGCGCCATGCGATGGCCCGGTTGGCGACGACGAACCTGCTGCAGGCGCTGGCCGGCGAAAAGCCCACTGCGGTGTACGGGACAATCGGCGCATGAGCAGCAGCAAGCCGCGCGCACCCACCGCCAAGGCGCCTGCCGCCGCCCCTGTCGATACGGCTGGCCGTGACCGGCCCACCATTGCCGACGTGGCGGCCGCGGCCGGCGTGTCCAAGGCCACCGTCTCGCGTTTCTTCAACCACCGCGAGCGCCTGCTCAGCCCCGATATCGCAGCCCGCGTCGAGGCCGCCATCGCCCAGCTCGGCTATGTGCCCAGCCCCATGGCCCAGGCCCTGAGCCACGGGCGCTCGCGCCTGATTGGCCTGGTGGTGGCCGACATCACGAATCCCTTCTCCGTGGCGGTGCTGCGCGGGGCCGAAGAGGCGTGCCAGGAGGCCGGCTACCTGGTGATGCTGTTCAACCTGGGCAATGACCGCCAGCGCGAGCGCAGGGCCATCGACGCCCTGGCGAGCTACCAGGTGGATGGCTTCATCCTCAACACCCAGGGGCAGGATGAGGGCCATGCCGAGCTGAGCTCTTTGCACGGCCGGCCGGCGGTGCTGGTGGACCGCAGGCATGCGGGCCTGGAGGCCGACTTCGTATCGCTGGACAACCCCGGCGCCATGCGCGCCGCCTGCACGCACCTGATCGATGGGGGCTGGAGCGAGCTGCTGTACGTCACCCAGCCCCTGGCGGGCGTGAGTTCGCGCCTGGAGCGGGCGGCCGCGTTTTCGCAGTGCATCCGCGAGCGCGGGGGCGGCGTGCAGGGCGCGGTGCTGGAACTGGTCGATGCCTCGGACGAGGTGCTGGATGCCGCCCTGCGGGCGCTTCGGCAAAGAGCCGGGGGCAGGGCGCGCGGCGCTGTCGTGGCGGGCAATTCCGTGGTCACGTTGCGGGTGGCGGCCGCCATGGTGCGGCTGGGCTGGACCTTTGGCCGCGATATCGGCTTTGCCGGCTTCGACGACCCCGAATGGGCACCCTTGATCGGGCCGGGGTTGACCACGGTGGCGCAGCCCACCCATGCCATCGGCAGGTGTGCGGCGCAATGCCTCATCGAACGCATGCGGGGCCTGCAGGCGCCTGCGCGGGAGCGCCTTCTGCCCGGCAAGCTGGTGGTGCGGGGGTCGTCCATGGCCGCAGTGCGCGGGGCTGGCGATCGGTAAGGGTTTGGCGTGCTGCGCGGCGCCGCCTGCCGGATGCTGCGTTATCCTTCGCGGCGGCCGATTGGCCGCAGCCCGGGCTTCCGGGCCGTGAATCTTTTGGGTGGTTTGCCATGCCTGCTCTCTCCTTGGATATTTCCCGCATCCGCGCCATCAGCATCGATCTGGACGACACGCTGTGGCCCATCTGGCCCACCATCGAGCGCGCAGAAGCCGTGCTGCTGCAGTGGCTCGCCGACCACGCACCCGCCACGGCCGCGCTGTTTTCTGACACGCAGGCGCTGCGTGCCATCCGCAACCAGATGGTCACGCTCAGGCCCGACCTGCTGCACGACCTGAGCGCGCTGCGCCGCGAGTCCATCCGCCTGGCGCTCACCCAGGCGGGCGATGAGCCCACCCTGGCCGAGCCCGCGTTCGACCTGTTCTTTGCCGAGCGCCAGCGCGTGGAGCTGTTCGCCGACGCGCACGACACGCTGGCCTTTCTGGCCGCGCGCTACCCGGTGGTGGCTTTGTCCAACGGCAATGCCGACGTGCACCGCATCGGCATCGGCCACTATTTCAAGGCCAGCATCAGCGCCACCGCCTTCGGCATCGCCAAGCCCGATGCGCGCATCTTTCACGCCGCCGCCAGTGCCGCGCAGGTGCAGCCGCACGAGGTGCTGCACGTGGGCGACGATGCCGCGCTGGACGTGCAGGGGGCTCTTGCTGTCGGCATGCAGGCCATCTGGCTCAACACACCGAATAACCCCTGGGCCCATGACAAGCATGGCGAGCCGCCGCATGCCACGGTGGGTAATCTCACGGCCATCCGCGAGCTGTTGGCTGCAATCCCCGTAGTTCCGGCGGAGCCACCCCAGCGCTGAAGCGCGCCTGCCGTCGCTCGGTGCGGCATTTTCTTGTCGCAGATCAAGACGCGGCTTGCGGCTGCGCGCGAGACTCGGGCCACCATGCGCCCAAAGCCCCGTCCGTTCCTGCCGCCCGTGCGCTCCATCGGCCTGATGCAGCCGCTGGCCTGGCTGGCACTGGCCTGGCGCGACATGGTACGCACCGGCTGGCTCAGCTTTGCGCACGGCCTGGCGGTGGCGCTGTTCGGTGGCGTGCTGCTGGCGGTTGCGCACCACCGCTTCTGGCTGCTGGCCGGTGCGCTGTCGGGCTTTCTGGTGGTGGCGCCGGTGCTGGCCACCAGCCTGTATGCGCTGAGCCGGGCGCTGGAGCGTGGCGAGCCCGCCAATCTGGCCCTGGTGCGCCGCACCTGGCGCGACTGGCAGCGCAGCCACCCCGCCAGATGGGGTGGCCACGGCTACTGGTGCCTGGTGCAGTTCGGCCTGCTGCTGGCGCTGGCGGCCACCGGCTGGGTCATCACCTCGGCGGCGCTGATCACGCTGCTGGCACCCGTGCCCATACTCACGCCGCTCGATTTCATGCACCACGTGGTGCTCGCGCCCGACAGCCGCCTGTTCGCGCTGTGGCTGGCGCTGGGCAGTCTGCTGGCGGCGCCCATCTTCGCCTCCAGCGTGGTGGCCATGCCGCTGCTGCTCGACCGCCGTGCCACGCTGCGCCAGGCCGTGCTGACCAGTTGGCAGGCGGTGCTGGCCAACCCCTTGCCCATGGCCCTGTGGGCGGCGCTGATCCTGGGCTTCACCCTGCTGGGCCTGGCATCGCTGTTGCTCGGGCTGATCGCGGTGATGCCCATGCTGGGCCATGCGAGCTGGCATGCCTACCGCGACCTGGTCGATGCCTCGGGCCTCCCGGAGCGCGATGCTGCCGACACGATGGAGCGGCCATGATCTTCGGCTTCACCGAGGCGCAGATCTCGGGCTTCTTCCTCACCTATGGCATAGGCGCCTTCATCGCCTACATGCTGTTCATCATCGGTCAGCTGGCATGGGAGTCCAAGGCGGGGCGCTTCGGCACCTTCGTGCTGTTCCTGGGGCTGGGCGTGGGCTTCATCGGTTTCATCGCCAAGGTCTTGATCCAGTGGTGGCTGGAGCGGTGAGACCGTTTGCGACAAAGTGGTGATGGTGCGCTTGGCACAACTGGCTCTAACATCCGGGCCATGTCTTCATCCACGACCACCCCACTGCTCACCCGCGCCGAAACCAGCGCCTATACCGAGACATCCACCCACGCCGACGTGATGGCCTATGTGCAGGGCCTGGCGGCGCTGGGCGATCCGCGCCTGCACGTAAGCGATTTCGGTGCCTCGCCCGAAGGGCGGCAACTGCCGCTGCTGGTGCTGTCGGCCCAGGGCCACCACACGCCCGAGGCCGCGCAGGCCAGCGGCCTGCCCGTGGTGCTGATCATCTGCGGCATCCATGCCGGCGAGGTGGAGGGCAAGGAGGGCGTGCTCATGCTGGTGCGCAACCTGCTGCGCGGCGACCATGGCGACGAACTTCTCGCGCGCTGCGTCCTGGTGGTGGTGCCGCTGTTCAACCCCGATGGCAACGACCGCATGAGCGCCGACCACCGGCCGCTGGACATCGCCCACCTGCGCGGGCAGGACGGCCCGGCCCTGGTGGGCACGCGCACCAACGCCGCAGGCGTGAACCTCAACCGCGACTACATGCGCCAGCAGGCGCCCGAGATGCGCCTCTTGCAGCAGCGCGTGTGCCAGCCCTGGAACCCGCACCTCACGCTGGACTGCCATGCCACCAATGGCTCCATCCACCGCTTTGCGCTGACCTACGACATCCCGCACACCGAACACACGGGCCGCGCCGAACCCGTGGCCTACATGCGCGATCGCATGATGCCCGCCGTGCAGGCCGCAGTGAAGCGCACTGAGGGCCTGGACACCTTCTGGTACGGCAACTTCGTGCGCGACGAGGGCGGCCAGGGCCAGGGCTGGATCACCTACACCCACCACCCGCGCTTTGGCTGCAACTACCGCGGCCTGACCAACCGGCTCGATGTGCTGCTGGAGGCGTACTCGTACATCAGCTACCAGGAGCGCGTGGAGGTGACCTATGCAGTGCTGCGCGAGGCCCTGGTCTATGCCGCCGCCCACGGCCAGGAGATCGTCGACCTGCTCGCTGCCTGCGCGGAGCCACCCGAGCAGATCGCCATCCGTTACGCGCTCGAAGCCGTGCCGGATACCACCGTGGAAGTGCTCACGCGCGAGCCCTACACACTGACGGGCGCCCCCATCAGCGTGCAGGTGCCGCACTACGCCCACTTCGTGCCCACGGCCACCGTGCAGCGCCCCTGGGCCTACGCCATGCCCCAGGCCGTAGCCGACTGGCTGCAGGGCCATGGCCTGCGGACCACGCCCGTGGCGGCCGGCACCGTGCTGGAAGTGGAGGTGCCCGTGATGCAGCACCCAGTGGCCGAGCCCGGCCCCGCCATCCTCGAAGCCCAGGCCAGCACCCATTGGCAGGCCAGCCACCAGCGCACCCAACGTGCCCTGCCCGAAGGCTGGTGCGTGGTGCCCACCGGCCAGCGCTACGGCGCCATCGCGGTGGTGGCCTGCGAGGCCGAGAGCGACGATGGCGTGGTGGCCAATGGCATCGTGGCCGAGCCGGTGGCGGGCGAAGAAATGACCGTGTGGCGGGTGCTCACGGCGGTCTGAGGCGCACTGCGGAGAAGCAATCGGCCGATTTTGTTGATTTTAGCGATTTGTACTAATTATTGGTTTTGACTAAAATAAACTAAATGGACCTTTTTCACCGCCCCGCACTGGCCGAACAGATGGCCAAGCAGTTGCTGGAGCCCGGCCTCCTCGACCAGGGGCTGCGCTCGGGCCTGTTCCTGTCGGGCCTGCGGCGCACCGGCAAGACGACCTTTCTGCGCCAGGACCTGATCCCCGCGCTGGAGGCCAAAGGCGCCATCGTGATCTATGTCGACCTGTGGGCCGACACCAAGGCCGACCCGGCCACCCTGGTGCACGCGGCCATACGGCGTGCGCTGGCCGACCTGCAGACACCGGCTTCGGGCGTGCTGGGCCGCCTGGCGCGCCTCAAGGGGGTGGACGTGGGGGCGGCGGGCTTCAAGTTCGGCTTTCAGCTCAACGAGGTGGGGGCCAAGGGCGGGGTCACGCTGGCGCAGGCGCTCACGGAGGTGATCGAGCTGGCCCGCACCGACCTGGTCCTGATCGTCGACGAAGTGCAGCAGGCGCTGGCCGGCGACGATGGCGCGCAGATGCTGCTGGCCATCAAGGCCGCACGCGATGCGATCAACCCACGGCCTGATACACCCGGGCATTTCCTCTTCATCGGCACGGGCTCGCACCGCGCCCAGGTGGTGGGCATGACGCTGCAGGGCAAGCACGCCTTTGCCGGTGCCACCTCGGTGGAATACCCCACGCTCGATGGCGACTACGTGGCTTATGTGCTGCAGGGCATTGCCGAGGAGGGCGCCCCCGTGCTGCCCAGCCTGCCCGTGGCCACGGCAGCCTTCAACCTGCTGGGCCGCCGGCCCGAAGAACTGATCCGCGCCCTGCGCCAGCTGCAGCGCGAAGACCCCACCGAGGCCGACCGCCTGCTGCCAGTGATCGCCTCCACCCTCAAGGGCGCGGCCGCCGATGTGGAGCTGCGCAAGCTCGAAGACCTGGGTGTGCTCGCCGGCGCGATCTTCGACCGCGTGGCGCGCGTGGAGGGGGACGCGACCGGCCTCTTCACTGCCGACGCCCTGGCCGACTATGCGTCCACCGTGGGCCGTGAGGTCACGGCCGACCAGGTGCAGCGCGTGTCGGAAGAACTGCGCGACGCCAACCTCATCGTGCGCAAGGGCCATGGCACCTATGCGGTGACGGATCCGTTCGTGCAGCAGGCGTGGCGCGAGCGCAGGGCGCTGACTGCGTCGCCTGCCGGGATCGCGAAAAACTGAGCGCCTGAGCAGAACACCCTGCTCAATATTTCAGCTTCGGATACCAGTCCTTGGGCCGCCCCCCAGGCGTCAAATCCAGCACCGACCACAGCGCCGCAATGTCCGGCGCATCGCGCGGGTCCTGGCCCGGGTCGGCCATTTCCTTGGTCATTTCGCTGGCCCAGAACAGGCGTACCTGGTCGCCGTCGCGTTGGAAGACCACGAGCGCCGGGTACTCGCTGCCATCGTCCATCAGGATGCCCAGGTCCTTCGCATAGTCGTCTCCTACTGTCTGCACGAAGTTCAGGTCGCGCCAGCCGCGCTCCTGGGCAAAGGCGTACTGTCGTTCCACGGGCGAGCGGCCCAGGATCTTCAGGGCCACGCGCTGCTTGATGTCGGCCGCGTTGCCTTCGACCGAACCGAGCCAGTTGGTGCACATGGGGCAGGGGCGCTCGCGCTGGGGGCCGTACATCCAGAAATACGTCACAAGCGTGTCCTTGTCGCCGAACAGGTCGATCAGGCTGGCATCGAAGCCCTGCTCGTCCTTGAAGCGGTAGTCCTTGGCGATCACCGGCCCCGGCGGCAGTGCCTGGCGCTGCGCGACGAGGCGAGTCATGTGGCGGCGAAATTCGATTTCTTCGGCCAGCAGGGCCTGGCGGGCGGTTTCGTATTCGGCGGATGCGCCAGGGAAGGGGGTCCTTGCTTTTTCAGCCAGCTGCGCTGCTGGCTTCAAGGCCTTTTCCGCATTGCTCGTCGTCGTCATGGTCGCTCTCCTGGGTAGCGGTGGACCGATGGAGGATCGACTATGCCGGGATATCTCGTCGCCGTGGGTAGGAGAAACGCCCGCCTGCTCGGCACGCCTTCAGGATCGGACGTTGGCTATTCCCCCGCCACCGCAATCGTCTGCACGCTCTTCCTCAGCTCCTTCTCCACCAAAGGGAACTCGCTCTTGGTGGAGTTGAAGTTGAAGACCAGCATCTTGCCCCGGTGGGGGGTGACCATCATGATGTTGTAGATGTCGGTGTCGATGGCGCGCGAGGTCATCTCGAAGTAGATCCACTGCTGGCCCTGCATGTCCAGGAGCTTCTTTTCCTTCCAGTCGATGCCGGGGATGATGCGGTCGAAGAGGGTTTCGAATGTGGCCTTGACGTGCGGCAGCTTGTCCTTGGGCAGGCCCTGGGGCTTGAGGTCGAAGGCAATCGTGGTGGTGCGCCGCGCGTTGCCCACCACGAAGGCCGGGCCGCGGTTGGAAGGGTACTTGTTGCCTATCTCTTCCGCCGTCAGCTGTGTAAAGCCGTCCGGCGCGTTGAAGGACACGCCCGCATCGGGAATGGTGAACGTGGCTGCGCTGGCAGCCGTGGCGGTGAGTGCCGAAGCCGCAGCCAGGCACAGGGTGGCGATCCAGGATGTCATGGTGGTCGGGCACATCACGAGCGATCCAGCCGGGGCCCGTTGTGGGCCCTGGCCTCCCTTCGTCGTTGAGCCGGTTTTTGTGGAGACGCCAGTATCCACACGCATCGGCGCTTTGGCGCGCGGTTGCAGACTTTTACTATTTGGTAAGTGCGCAGTAGTTCACACAAATGGGTGATTGCCGCGCCCCGTTCTGTCAACCAGCAGACCAGAACTGGCAATCGGCTGACGCGGCCAAGTGCGCAGCCCCTGGCCCTGCGCCGATGCCGCCGGTCAGGGCGCGCTGGTATCGGCCCAATCGCGGCAGTCCGGGTAGGCAGGTGGGATGTACGCATTTTGAGATACAAACACCCCCATGCCCCTGAATCCACCCCAGCCGCCTGCCTTCAAACCCACCTTCTTCCACGTGCCGCCCGGCCCCGTGGCGGGCCCCTTGCAGCTGTTGCCCATCAACGCCGCCGTGGTGGCCGTGCACACGGCCACTGGCGCACATGTGGGCTCGCTCAAAAAGGTGGGTGGGACCTGGAAGTTCAAGGCCATGGGCTACGGCGCTGCAGGAGGCATGGAGCCTGGCCACGGCCCGCTGACGGACCAGCACAACATGCAGTTCGACACGCCCGATGCCGCCGAGGTGAGCGCCAGGTTGCTGGGCGCGCTGGGGAGCACCTTGTAAGGGCGATGTCCGCCTGGATGGGCCGCAACCCTGGGCTGCCCGTACCGCGTGGGTGCGGTGCATAGCGTCAATAGAATGCCGCGATGCCTTTCCTTTTGACCTGTCCGCTGCGGCTTGCCGCTGCACCTCTTGTTGTGCTGGCCTGTGCTGTTGTGGCCCACGCCCAGAACGCACCCCACCCTGCGACTGCCCCCACGGCCGTGGCTGCGACCGCCGGCGCGCCCGCCATTCGCGCCACAGGCGCGGCACTGCCTGCGCCGCCGGCATCCAAAGCGATGCCGCCCGCTGCCGCGGGCGTCGAGCCGGTGGACAGCAGTGCGGCCGCATCGGCCGTATCAGCCGCATCGGGGACAGCGGCTGCGGCCGGTTCCGCTGCGGTGCCCGCTGCACCCCTGTCCCGCGATGCCCGGCGCATCTATGAGCTGTCGCGCGACAAACTGGTGCAGATCCGCACGCTGCTGCGCAATGCCGACACCCAGGCGTCGATCGGCTCGGGGTTCTTTGTCTCGGCGGATGGCCTGATCGTCACCAACTTCCATGTGGCCAGCCAACTGGCGCTGGAGCCCGAGCGTTACCGCGGCGTGTACGTCACGATGGAGGGGCAAGAGGGCGAGGTCGAGCTGCTGGCGTTCGACGTGCAGCGCGACCTGGCGGTGCTGCGCGCCAAGGCCCGAACCGCAGCGGCGCCGGTGCTGAGCTTTCGGCCCGCCGCAGAGGCCCTGGCACAGGGCGAGCGCATCTACTCGCTGGGCAACCCGCTGGATATCGGCTTTGCAGTCACGGAGGGCACCTACAACGGGCTGGTGCGGCGCAGCTTCTATCCGCGGATTTTCTTTGGCGGCACGCTCAACCCCGGCATGAGCGGTGGCCCCTCGGTGGACGATTCGGGGCGGGTGCTGGGCGTCAACGTGGCCAAGCGGCTCGATGGCGAGCAGGTCAGCTTCTTGATCCCCGCCGAGTTTGCGCAGGTGCTGGTGCAGCGCGCGGCCGGAGCAGTGCCCATCACGCAGCCCGCGTACGCGGAGATGACAAGGCAACTGACAGGGCACCAGCAGGTGCTGACCGAGCGGTTTCTGAAAGCGCCATTTCGTGAGCAACGCCACGGCAACTACCGGGTGCCGGTGCCCGATGACGCGCTGGCACGGTGCTGGGGATCGGGGCGCGACCCCAACTTTCCGGGCTTGAACCTGGAGCGGACGCAGTGCCAGGCTGACAGCGATGTCGTGGCCGGCGACTACAGCACCGGCACCGTGCGCCTGGCCTATGAGGCCTATAACGCCCCCACCTTTAGCGCGGCGCGGTTTGCCCGGGTGTTCTCGCAAAGCTTTGCCAACGAGCGGTTCCAGACGCGTGGCAACCGCCACCAGACCGCCGTTGAATGCAGCGAACGTTTTGTGGACTCCGGCAGCCTGCCGCTGCGGGCGGTGGTCTGCATGTCGGCCTACCGCAAGCTGCCCGGCCTGTACAACATGACCGTGCTGACAGCCTCGGTCAACCAGCCCACGCAAGGCATCCTGGGCCGCCTGGATGTGCAAGGCATCGCTTTTGACAACGGCATGAAGCTGGCCAGCCACTACCTCAAGGCGTTTCGCTGGGAGGCCGCACCATGACGCCCACCCTTGGCCTCATCGAAGCCTTTGACCGCCACGGCGCGCTGCTGGCACGCGCCCCCATCACCCGCTGGCCCGTGACGGTGGGCAGGGGCCTGGACTGTGACCTGGTGCTGGACGATCCGTTCGTCGCGCCCGCGCACCTGCGCATCGACCGCCTGGAAGATGCCTCGTGCGCGATACAGGTGGAGGTCCTGCACACCCGCAATGGCGCGCGCCTGCAGCGCAAGCACTACGCCCAGGGCGAGCGCTTCGACTGGCCGGGCGGCACGCCCATCGACCTGGGCCACACCCATGTGGCTTTGCGCCTGGCCGATGCACCCATCGCCGACGAACAGGCGCTGCCCCAGTTTCCGTGGAGCACGGTGGCCACCACGGCAGCGCTCATGGTGCTGGTGCTGGCGGCGGCATTGGGGTCCGCGTGGCTGGAGGCCCGCGACGCGTCGCAGTATCTGAAGTCTGTTCCTGGCATGGTGCTTGGCCTGCTGGCCAGCCTGGGCGTCTGGTCGGGCGCATGGGCGGTGGCCAGCAAAGTGTTCGGCGGCCAGCTTCGGTTCTGGCGCCATGTGCGCATCGCCTGCACTGCCGCCTTGGCGGTGGATGCGGTGCACCTGGTGGCGAACTTTGTGGCGTTCACTTTCTCGTTGGAATCCTTTTCGCGGTTTGCCAATGTGCTGGTGGCGCTGGTGGTGGCGGGGGCGTTGTATGCCCACCTGTCCACAGTGCTGCCGCGCCGCCGCGTCGGTTTGGCCTGGACGCTGGCTGCGCTGGTGGCATTGGGATTGCCGTCGTGGCTGGGTGCGCAGTGGCTGAACAACATGCGCCTGTCGAATCGGCTGTACATGAGCAGCCTGTTCCCCCCAGGCCTGCGCGTGGCGCCGGCCGTGCCCGTAGACCAGTTTCTGAAAGACACCGAGTCGCTGCGTGGCAAGCTGGATCGCCGGCTGCGTGATGACGGTCAGGCGGAAGACGAATAGGAGCGGGGAAAGAATTCAGCGAAGCGGTTCTGGCCAGGCGGCGTCGCAGGCAGTACGGGTAGTGCGGCAAGACGCCGCCAGCGCTGTCAACGGAACAACGGATCAACGGGGCCAGGTGCGCAGCCCCAGGTCCTGGGCCATGCGCCGGTAGTCCTGCAAGCTGCGCTGCACGAAGCCGTCGAGCGCTGCGCCGGTGAGGGCAAAGGGGTACAGGCCGTAGCGGCTGCACAGTGCGGCGTAGCCGGGGGCGGCCATGGCGGCCTCGAAGGCGCTGGTCCAGGCGCGCACGGCGGCCTCGGGGGCGGTGGCGGCCATGTACAGGCCGCGCACGGTGGGCCAGACCAGGTCCACGCCCTGCTCGCGTGCGGTGGGCAGGCCGGCCAGGGTGCCTTGCAGTCGCTCGGGTGCCAGCACGGCCAGAAAGCGCAGCGGCAGGCCTTGGGCAGCGGCCTGCATGGCTTCGGCCGCGTCGCCGGTGAAGATGTCGAGGTGCCCGCCGCGCAGGGCCTTGAGCGCCTCGCCACCGCCCTCGAACGCGACGAAGCGCATCTTCTTGTGGTCCTGCCCCGCAGCGCGCACCAGCTGCGCGGCCTTGATCCAGTCCTGGCTGCCGATGGTGCCGCCTGCGCCGAAGACCACGCGGGCCGAGTCGCGCTTCAAGGCCGCCACCACCTGCGCCAGGCCCTGGTAGGGCGCATCGCGGTGCACGGCGATCACGCCGTAGTCGGTGCCCAGCGTGGCGATGAAGCGCAGCGCGCTGACGGGGTGTGGGCCGAAGCGGCCCTGCGCGATGTTGAGCAGCGAACCGCTGGAGAAGGCCACCAGCGTGCCCGGCCCGCCCAGGCGCCCCGTGGCCACCTGGTCGAAGGCCACGGCGCCGATGCCGCCCGGCAGGAAGCGCGTCGGCAGCGGTGTGCGGCCCGGCCGCACGGCCTGGATCGCATCGGCCGCCAGCCCGCAGGTCAGCCCGAAGCCACCACCGGGCTTGGAGGGGGCCACGCATTCGCCGGGCTCGGTGCTGGCATCGGCCGGTGGTGCTGCGCATGCAGCAGAGGCTGCGAGGCCGCCACCCAGCAGCGTGGCCAGTGTGCGCAGCATCCGGCGGCGTGCAGCGAGGGCGTTGTGGTGGGGCGTGTTGTTCATGGCTTGGGCCACCAGAGTATGGCCAGCAGGCCGGGGCTGTCCACCCGTGCCTCCAGCCGCAGCGTCCCCCGGTGCCGCTCGGCGATGGAGCGCGCAATCGCCAGGCCCAGGCCCGAGCCCCCGGCCGCAGCCTGCGACCCGCGCCGGTAGCGCTGGCCCAGCGCAGCGCGCTCCTCGGGCGCCATGCCGGGGCCGTTGTCCTCCACGTTCACGCTCCAGCCCAGCGCGTCGCCTGCGGCCGACAGGGTGATGGTGCCGTGCGCGGGCGTGTAGGCGATGGCATTCGCGGCCAGGTTGGTGAGGGCCTCGCGCAGCAGGCCGCTGTCGGCCACGGCCATGAACTCCGGGGTGGGTGTGTGGATGCCGAAGTCGATTTGCTTGGCGCGCGCCTGGGGCAGCAGCTCCAGCGCCACGGTTCGCAGCAGTGCGGCCAGGTCGAAGGGCGCAAACTCGACTGCCGCTGTGTCGCTGCGGCCCAGGGCCAGCAGCTGCTGCGTGCTGCGCGTGGCGCGCGCGATCTCGCCGCCGATGGCGGCCAGCGCGTCCTGCACCTGCGCGGGGTCGGGCTCGCGGCGCGCGTAGTCGATCTGCATCTGCAGCGTGGTCAGGTGCGTGCGCAACTGGTGCGAGGCATCGTCGAGGAACTGCCGCTGCTGCGCCACCAGCGCCTGGGTGCGCGCCATCTGTTCGTTCACCGCCGCGACCAGGGGGCGTATGTCGGCGGGCAGGTCGGTGTCGGCAATCGGGGTCATGTCGTCGGGGCTGCGCTCCTGCACGCCACGCGCCAGGCGCGACAGCGGGCGCAGCGCAACCGCCAGCGTGGCTGCGGCGCCCAGCAGCATGAGGGCCAGTACCAGGCCATCGCGCAGGGCCGCGCGCTGCACGAAGCGGCGCGTGAATTCCTGGCGCGACTGCGTGCTCTCGGCCACCTGCACGAGCACGCTGCCCGGGCCGTCTGCCGTGGCTGGGATGGCGCCATCCGTGGCATCCACCATGCGCCGGTAGGCCGCCAGGCGCACGGATTCGCCGAAGTAGGTGGCGTCGTAGAAGCGTGGCACGCCGGGCTCCAGCGTGCCGGGGGGCAGGGGCAGGTCGGCGTTGCCCAGTTCCACCAGGCCGTCGGACGAGGCGACGCGGAAGTACACGTGGCCGCTGGCGGTGAGCTCGAAGAATTCGAGCATGGTGTAGGGGAGTTCGGCGGACAGGCCGCCGGAGGCGGTGGAGATGTTGGCGTCTATTGATTTGAGCGCGCCTAGCAGGGAGCGGTCGTAGGCGGCGTTGGCGGCTTCGAGGGCGTCGTGCCTTGTCATCCACAGTTCCACGCAGGTGACGAGGGTCAGGACGGGGAGGAGGAGGAGGGCCAGGAGGCGCCAGAGGCTGGTGCGGCGCAGCCTGGCCCAGGGACTGCTGGGGGCTGTGCTGGACGGTGTTGTTTGAGCCATCTCAGTTGTCTGCTGACGGATGGAAGGATGGCTCTGCGAGTGGTCGCTCTGTGCTTCTTTTTAGGGCGGGAGCCGGGATGTGCGCCCGGCGGCGCAGTAACTTTCTCTTGAGTCGCCAAGAGAAAGTCACCAAAGAGAAGGCGACCCCCAGTCTGCGTCCCCCGTACGCCCTGTCGGGCGAACGGGGGCAACCTGCGATGCTCGGGGTGGTGCCGCAGAACTCACTGCGTTCTCCCTTCGGGCGAACTCCGTTCAAACAGCTGCGGCAAGCTAGAGGACGAAGTGCGTGTGTCCTGCGGCACACGCACCCACCCCAGGCCCTGCGCTTCTCGGCGCAGCCAGAAGGGGTGGGGAGCGGGGTCAAAGAAGGCTGCTGCTTCGCAGCCGCGCCTGGTGTCGGTTCGCGCTGTGCGCTGCCGACGGTTGGGCATGAAGACCCTGCCCAGGCCGAGCGCAGCGACGGCACACCTGGCCGAGCGAAGCAATGGCCCGTATGGAGCCCGCTCCCACCCCCTTCTGACCGTGCCGAGAAGCGCAGGGCCTGGGGTGAGCGCGTGCCGAAGGACACGCGCCTCGTTGTCTGGCTTGCCGCAGCTGTTTGAGCGGAGTTCGAAGAACGCAGCGAGTTCTGCGGCACACCCCAGGCGCGAGCATCGCAGGCTGCCCCCTCGCCTCTGGCGAGGGGGACACGGGCAGCGGGGTCGCCTTTCTTTTGGGTACTTTTCTTTGGCGAAGCAAAGAACAAGTACCTCGGCCGCCGGGCCGAGACCCGGCCTCCGCCCTCAAGCAAAGCATGCAGCAACCATAGCCAATGAGCAGAAGCCATCACTCCTGCTCCAACGCATACCCCAACCCACGCAGCGTAGTGATCCTCACCCCACTCCCATCCAACCGCTTCCTCAACCGATGCACAAACACCTCGACGGCTTCGGGATGCACATCCTCATCATCCGAAAACACCCGCTCCAGAATCTGCTGCTTGGAAAACGGCTCCCCACTGCGCTGCACCAGCACCCTGAGCACCGCCTGCTCCCGCGGTGACAAGGCCAGCGGCTCGCCATGCAGCACGAACTGCTTGCGCGCACCATCGAACACCAGCGGCCCGCAGGCCAGGCGCGGGTGCTCGGTGCCGCGCGCGCGGCGCACCAGGGCGTGCAGGCGGGCCTCCAGCTCGGCCAGCTCGAAGGGCTTGGCCAGGAAGTCGTCGGCCCCGGCGTTGAGCGAGCGCACGCGCTCGTCGAGTGAGTCGCGGGCGGTCAGGATCAGCGCGGGCAGGCGCTGGTCGCGCGCGCGCAGGCGCTGCAGCACGGCGTGGCCGTCCAGGCCGGGCAGGCCCAGGTCCAGCACCAGGGCATCGTGGTCGCGCTGCTGCAGCGCGCGGTCGGCCAGGCGGCCGTCGGTCACCCATTCCACCTGGATGCCCGCGTGCTCCAGCGCCCGGCTCAGCCAGGTGCCCAGGGTGTGTTCGTCTTCGGCCAGAAGGATGCGCATGGTGGTGGGATGCTACCCGTGCGCCGGCAGTGCGGCGGGGTTCTCAGTCTGGCTTCACCTTGGCGCGCAAGAGCACCTTCTTCCACCGCGCCTGCTCGGCCGCAATGAACTGCGCGAACTGCGCTGGCGTATCGCCAATGGCTTCGGCCGCGTCGGCGTTCAGGCGATCCAGCGAGCCCTGCGATTTGACGGCCTTGGCGGTTTCGGCCGCCAGCTTCTCGAGGTTGGCGGGCGCCAGGTTGGCCGGGGCCAGCATGCCGTACCACTGCGTCATCTCGAAGCCGGGGAAGCCCTGCTCGGCCACCGTGCCCACGTCGGGCAGCTGCGGCAGGCGCTTGGCCGAGCCAGTGGCGATGCAGCGCACCTTGCCCGACTTGATGAACGGCAGGATGGCCGCCGCACCCACGGCCGAGGCATCCACACGGCCCGAGAGCAGGTCGGTCAGCATCGGGCCGGTGCCGCGGTAGGGCACGTGCAGCATGAACACGTCGGCCGTCATCTTGAGGTATTCGAACGCCAGGTGGCCGGCGCTGCCGTTGCCGGCCGAGCCATAGCTCAGCTTGCCGGGCTTGGATTTGACGTAGGCGATGAACTCGCGCAGGTTCTTGGCCGGCACGTCGGGGTGCACCACGTACAGGCTGGGCACCTTGGCCAGCAGGCTCACGGGCTTGAAGTCCTTGTTCGGGTCGTAGGGCAGCTTGTCGAAGATGTACGGGTTCACCGCCAGCGTGCCGATGTGGCCCAGAATCAGGGTGTGCTGGTCTTCGGCGCGCGCCACTTCGGACATGGCGATGTTGCCCGCTGCGCCGGGCTTGTTGTCCACGAACACGCTCTGGCCCAGGGTCTTGGAGAGCTCGGCCGCTGTGGAGCGGGCCACGATCTCCGAGCTGCCGCCGGGTGCGAAGGGCACCACGAAGCGGATGGACTTGGCGGGCCACGTGGCTTGCGCCTGGGCCATGCCGGGCAGCAGGCCGGACAGGCCCAGTGCGCCTGTGGCGGCCAGGAACTGGCGGCGCCGTGCGTCCAGGGAGGATGGATCGTGGTGGTCGGATGCATGCATGGGGGTTGTCTCCGTCAAAAGCAAAGCGGCTCGAAAGAAAAATGGCCTGCGCCGATGGTGGCGCCAGGCGGCTTTCGGAATGCTGTCAGTCGGGGCCCATCCTGGGCCTGCAGGGTGCATATCGTCTCGGGGTTTTCCCGAGGTGTCATCAATGCGCCGGGGCCAGTGCGGCAGCCGCCGTGCCGCACAGCACCGCGCCTTCCAGCGTGGCGGGGTAGGGTCCGTCCACATAGTCGCCGCAGGCCACCAGGCCCGGCGCCACCTGCATGCCGGGGCGTGCCAGGCCGGGCGTGCAGGCAAAGGTGGCGCGCTTTTCCACCACGGTCTGCAGGGGCTGCAGCGATGGCAATCCCAACTGCTCGGCGGCCTGGCGCAGCACCTGTTCGGTGACCACCGCGCGCTCGCCGGTGCTGGCGCTCACCACGAAGGCCAGCACACCGTGCAGGCCGTCGAGCTGCCCGCGGTCGAACACGAACTGCGCGGGGTGTTCTGCCGTGTTGCGCAGCGCCAGCATGGGCTGCGCCAGGCGCGCCCCTGCGCCATGCGCATAAACGGTGGTGATGGCTTCGAAGCGCAGCGCATCGGCCGCAGCGCACCACTGCTGGCGCGCTGCATCGCGCGCCGCTGGCAGGCCCGTGGCGCCGGCGATGAGGCGGCTGGCCTCCCAGGGCGGGCAGGCCAGCGTGATGTGGTCGTAGGGGCCGGCGAAGTCCGTGCCGTGCACTTCCCAGCGGCCATCGGCCTGCTGCGCGATGCCCTGCACGCGCTGCCCGGCATGCACCGCACCGCCGTGCTGCGCTGCCAGCCAGTGTGCTGCGGCTTCGGGGAACAGTGCGCCCAGGTTCACGCGCGGCAGCAGCAGGTTCGATCCGCCGCGGCCGCTGAACAGGCTGTCCTGCAGCACGCGCAGAAACACCTGGCCGCTGGCTTCGTGGGCGGGGGTGTTGAGGGCCGAAACGCACAGCGGTTCGATGAACTCGGCGATCAGCCGCTGGGGCAGGCCGGCGCACAGCTGCGCCACCGAGGTGTGTGGCGCGCAGCGAAAGCCACCCAGTTGCCAGCCGCTGGCCGCGCGCAGCAGTGCCAGCCTGTCGCGCCATCGCCAGCCGCGCGCACGCGCGATGCCCAGCAAGGCGTCCAGGGGTGGGGCCAGGTCGGGCAGGGCCAGGCCCGTGCCGTCGGGGAACTGCAGCGTGAGCGGCAGGCGCAGCAGGGCAGCACCCGCATCCACGCCCACCAGGCGCATCAGGCGCAGGCTTTCGGTGTAGGCACCGATGAGGATGTGCTGGCCGTTGTCCAGCGTGGCGGGCGTGCCGTCGGGCAGGGTGGCCGGTACCGCGCGGGCGCGGCCACCCACGGTGCGTGCGGCCTCGAGCACGGTGACGGCGTGGCCGGCCTGCGCGTGTGCGATGGCCGCGGCCATGCCGGCCCAGCCCGCGCCGACGACGGCGATCTTCATGAAGCGGAAGGCCGGGGCTTGGCTGCGGCGGCAGGCCTGGTCGCCAGCGCTGCCTTGCACTGCGCCTGCACATCGGCCGGTGCGGTGCGCAGCACGGCCGGGTCTGCGCAGCGATCACGCAGCTCGTTCTGGGCCGCGCGGTGGCCGGCCGATCCGGCATGCGCGAGCAGGCGCAGCCCGGCCAGGCTCATCTCGGCGGCCGCCGATGGCGAGGGCGCGGCAGCCACCGGCGATGGCTGTTGCGCCGTGGCACCGGCCTTGACCGGCACGGGGTTGGCAGACTGCGGCAGTGTCCTGGCGCCATGCACCTGGGGCATGCGCTCGATCACGCTGAAATCGCCGGTCTTGCCCGCCTGCGCCACCATGCGCTGATACAGGTTCATCATGGCCGCCGTGTCGGTCCCCGTCAGGCTGGCGGCGGGCTTGGCCAGGTACATGGCCACTTCGGGCGGCAGCGCCGCATTGACGGCGCTGAACCCATGGGCAGCGCCACCTGCAGCGTCGGCATTGCCTGCTGCCTTGCCTCCCGCCCGTGCGGCATCGTCGGCCAGCGTGGCGGCGCCTGCACCGGCAGCCGCCGCCTTGCCGGCCGTACCGGCAGCCTCGCCAGCGGCCCCGGCTGCACCTGCTGCCCCGGCGGCCTTGCCTGCCGTACCGCCAGCCGCCTTGCCGGCACCGCTGGCGGCCTTGCCCAGCAGGCCCCAGAAGGCGTGTGCGGGCTGGGGCAGGGCGGTGGCGCCCATGGCGAGTGCCAGCAAGGCGGCAGCGACCAGGCGCGTGCTGAACGAGGGAGGCGCAGACCGGTTCATGGCGGGTTTCCCGTGGCGATGGACTACATGCGCCCCAGCGCCTGCACCTTCCACGCCAGCCAGAACTTGCGCAGTGGTGTGAGGCGGATGCGCTGGTGCAGCACCTGGAAGTTGTCGCGCTCGATCTCGCGCAGCAGCGTGCGGTAGATGCTGGCCATCATCAGCCCTGGCTTCTGTGCGCGGCGGTCGGCGTCGGGCAGCAGGGCGAGGGCTTCGTCGTAGGTGCGGTGCGCGCGCTCGGCCTGGAACTTCATCAGCGCCGTGAAGCGGTCGGAATACTGGCGCTTCAAGATCTCGTGCGCCTTCACGTCGAACTGCTGCAGCTCCGACACGGGCAGGTAGATGCGCCCCATCATCGCGTCCTCGCCCACGTCGCGGATGATGTTGGTCAGCTGGAAGGCGCGGCCCAGGGTGTGGGCGTACTGGGTGGTGCGCTCGTCCGTCTGGCCGAAGATGCGTGCCGTGACCTCGCCCACGATGCCCGCCACCAGGTGGCAGTACTGGGTGAGGCCGGCAAAGTCCAGGTAGCGGGTCTGCTCCAGGTCCATCTGGCAGCCATCGATCACGGCCTGCAGGTGGCGCTGCTCGATGCCGTAGTCCGCCACCAGCGGCATCAGTGCCTGCATCACGGGGTGGGTGGGCTGGCCGGCGTAGGCCTTGGCCACCTCGGCCTGCCACCAGGCCAGCTTGGTGCGGGCCACGCCAGGGTCGCTCACTTCGTCCACCACGTCGTCCACTTCACGGCAGAACGCATAGAACGCCGTGATGGCCGCGCGCCGGGGCGCCGGCAGGAACAGGAAGGCGTAGTAGAAGCTGCTTCCTGAAGCGACGGCTTTTTGTTGTACGTACTGCTGCGGTGTCATGGGGGCCGATTGTCCCATGCCGTGGCGGGGTGCCGGCACGGAGGGGGTTGTTGCAGTGGCGGTAGCCCGTCTGTCACAAAGGACGGGCAGCTATGTTTTTTGACGGAGATGCGGTCGCAGCTGAAGTTACAGCCGCTCCACCGCCCAATCACACCAGTTGGCCACGGCCGCATCGCCTGGTGTGGCGCGCTTGTCCAGTTCGGGCCAGCGGCGGTGGCAGGCGTTGAGCACGCTCTGCAGCTGAAACAGCGCCTCGCGGCCCACCAGGGCCACCTCGGCCAGGCCGATGGCATCGCCCTGCAACTGGGCCATCAGGTCCGCCTGGTGCTGCGGGTGCGAGCCGGCTTCCACCAAGGCTTTCTGCAGTGCCATCAGCCGTGCGTCGGCAAACGCGAACGCGCTGCTGGGGGCCATGGCCTTCAGCACGGGCGGGGGCAGGGCGGTCTTGAGCTCGTCCCATTTGATGAAGGCATCTGCCAGCAGCTCGGCCTGGCGGGGCGCATCGTCGCCCAGTGGCATCAGGGCCGACTCGCGGGCCACCTCCTCCTGCAGCAGTGGCAATATGTGCACCACCAGGGCGGCCGGGAACTTGCGGTGGTTGAGCCGCAGCACCAGCGACAGGCGCTGCGCCGGCATGTCCTCGTATTTTTCGTAGAAGCCGGCCACCACCTCGGCCAGCAGCAGGATGCGGCCCATGGGCGAGATGTCTGCTCCCGCCAGGCCGCGCGGGTAGCCGCTGCCGTCCATGCGCTCGTGGTGCTCCAGCACGGCCGTCTCGGCCGCCTTGGGGTAGGCGTTGGCGTCGCGCACCATGAGCATGCCGGTGATCGGGTGCGCTACCAGGTGCTTGCGCTGCACGCCCACCGCCTTGAAATCGGGGTCGTTCCAGGCCGGGTCCATGTGCAGCACGCCCAGGTCGTGCAGCAGGGCTGCAGCGGCGAGCGTGGCGCAATCGCGCTCGGGCATGCCGGTTTTGATGCCCAGGAACACCGCCACCATCATCATGCGCAGGCCATGCTGGTACAGCTCGGGCCGTTTGTCGCGCATCACCGTGAGCTTGCAGGCAACCGGCCCGGGCAGCGCCAGGGTGCGCAGCGGCGCCAGCAGGCGCACGGCGGAGCCGATGGCCTCGGCCAGCAGATTGACCAGGACATCCTGCGCCGACAGCTCCTGGCCGGTGGCAATCAGGGCATCCACCGTCACGGGGTTGTCGATGGTCAGGTGCTTGTCGATGGGCTCGCGCAGCTTGTGCTGCACCAGGCGGTCGTACAGGCGGCTGTCGATGCGCGCGCCCTTTTCCACCAGCTTGATCCCGTTGTCGGTGTAGATGGCGGCGCCGGCCACCACCGTGCGCTCGTCGGCCATGTCGGTCAGCGCGCGCAGGTAGTGGGGGCTGTCGCCCGTGTCCACATCGGTGGTCAAAAGGGGATCTGTCGTCGTCATGCAATAGCTACAAATTATTACTATCGACTATAAAACGACCAGAGTCCATTGCCCGCCTGAATTTGGCCAGATGTCAGGAAGTGAGAGTTGGCTTGACGCGGATCAAGCCTCCCGTCATTTTGATTGAATCAAAACGCGATCTGTTCGACGCCAATATCGCTGGGCCTGCGCAGCGCCTCTTTCATGAAGATGCTCATCGGCAGCGTACCCTGGTCCGAGCTGAACCAGCGCTTGTACAGCGTCAGCATTTCGCCGCCCTGGATCATGCGGCGCGTGACGCGGTCCACCAGTTCCTTGAACTTGGGGTCCTCGCGGCGCAGGCCGATGCTGTAGGGCTCCACCGAGAGGCGCTTGTCCAGGAACTGGTAGTCGTCCATGGACTTGCCCAGGCGCGTCAGCGGTATCCAGATGCCCGCATCGTCGGCAAAGGCCGCGTCGGCCTCGCCCTTGGCCAGCGCGTTCACGGCGTCCAGCGTGCTGTCCACCGCCACGTAGTTGAACTTGCGGTTGAAGGTGCGCTCATTGGCCTTGAGCAGGTTCTCGTTGGTGGTCTTGCCCTGCACGGCAATCTTCTTGTTCTGCAGATCGTCCAGCGTCTTGATGCCCGAGTTCTTGCGCACCAGGAAGGCCGACGATGCCACGAAGATGTGGTGGCTGAAGGAAATCTCCTTTTGCCGCGCCGCCGTGTTGGCCGTGCCGCCGCACTCCAGATCCACCACGTTGTCCTTCACGTCGCTGATGCGGTTCTTGCCGTCCACCAGCAAGTACTTGAGCTTCAGGTCCGGGCGCTTCAACTCCTTCTTGATCTCCTCATAGATCTGCAGGCAGATGTCCACCGTGTAGCCCTGCACCTTGCCGCTCGCGGCGTCCTTGTACGAAAAGGGCAGCGACTTTTCGCGGTGGCCCAGGCGCAGCTCGCCCGAGCTGGCAATGCGCGCCAGCGTGTCCTCAGCCCAGGCAGGGGCGTTGGCCAGCAACAGGGCCGCCATCAGCGCCACGTGGCGCAGCATCGAAACAGATTTCATGGAAGGAAGAGAAGAAAAGGAGTCGGGTGGATGCCCGATGAAAAAAGGCGCCCGAAGACGCGCACCCCAAAACATGCCTTGTGGGCATTGCATGGGCTAGCCCAGCAGTGCGCGGATTGTGATGGGGCTCAAGCAGGTTTACCACTTTCTCGCTGCCCAGGCGTCGGCATTGCGCCACATGGCGGGCTGGCTGCGCTTGATTGCTGTGATACCAGTGAGCGGACACGACGCATTTGTCGTTCCGGGGTAGTTCATCGGCAGAACGCCTGGCTGCGGACCACCGGTCTTGCCGGGCGCAACCCCTGCTGCTCAGGGGGCCACCCTGGGCTTGTCGGTTCTAGCCGGGATGCCTCTGCGCGCCGGGTTTTTGTGGCGGCCTGGCACCTGAACCAGCCACTGCATCGGCAAAGCACTGGGAGCGCCGGGCTACCGCATGTAACATGCTTGGCTGCGCGCATTTTTTGATAGCCATGTCCTCCCCCCACGCCAACCACCCCGATGCCGGGAAGGACCTTGCCGATCTGCCAGCGCCGCACGAAGCCACACAGGGTACGAAAGAGGTTGCCAATGCCATTCCCGCCAAAAAGCCCCATCGCCGCGCAGGCGCTGCCTTTCGCCAGCCGGCCCCTGCTGCGCTGCCTGGCAGCGCCCCGCTGACCGACGGACAGGCAGGCGCTGTGGACCGGGCACCGTTCTCCCTTTCCTTGCCTGGCGCATCGGTCCGGCCGGCGGGGGGGGCCGCCGATACCCCGGCGGCCGCAGCCACCCCTGGCGCGGCGCGGTCCGGCGATGCCGAGGCCGGGGCCGCCCTGGCTGTACTGGAGTTGGCGCCCGCCGCCCCAGCGCACGCCGTGCAAGACTCGGCCCACGCCATCCTGTCGTCCTGGCTGTCGCTGGAGGTGCTGGCCCCACTGGCCTACACCGACCCGGCAACGCTCGTCGGCGGCGACCGTGCGGCCATCGCCAAGGTCGATGGCGAACCCTTGCCGTGGCAGCGGGGCGAGCAGTCCTACAAGCCGCCGTTCAGGCTGTTCTACCTGGTGGTGCTGGGCGAGGTCAGCATGGAAATGTGCATGACCGACCTGCTGGCCTCGTTCGGCAAGGACGAGGAGACGCGCACCTTTCAAAGGCACCGGGCGCCGATCGCCATGGCCATCGTGGACCAGGACGGCCTGCCCGCTGGCCCCGACACCGTTTCCATCTCCAGCTTTGCGTGGGGCGTGCCTGCGGTGCTGCGCGGCAAGGCCGGCACGCTCGCACGCTGGCCCGATGCCGAACGGCTGCTGCGCGAGCAACTGCACCAGCGCCTCGTGCGGGTGGATGGCGGGGGGCGGCCCCTGCCGCTGGACCTGAGGGCGATCCACGACATCCATGCCTGGCTGTGCAGCACCCTGGGCCTGCGCGCCGACCATGTGCTGCCACCGAGCTTCGTGGCGCGGCTGTACCGCCACCCCAAGCTGGAGGGCGCGCCGGATTTGCCGCCCATCAACTCGTTCTACCTCGACGATCTGGCCACGGCGCGCGCCATGGTGGATGCCGGGACCGCGCCCGAAACCCTGCTGCGCTACCTGTCCGTGCTCAAGCCCGCGCCGGCAGTCGATTTGCTCAAGGACACCACAGGCATTGCCGCGCTGATTGCCCCCGCGCGCTTTCCGCCAGCGCGCTGGCCCAGCCGGGGCAGCCACCCGGTGGTGACGCTGCAGCAGGCCGCCGTGAACGCTGCGCGCAGCGAATTTGCCGGTGACAGGCAGGGCATCCTGGCGGTGAACGGCCCCCCGGGCACCGGCAAGATGACCCTGCTGCGCGACCTGGTGGCCCATTGCGTGGAGAGCCGTGCGGCCCGCCTGGTGGAGTTCGACGATCCGAACAAGGCGTTCATCCCGACCGGCCAGCGGTTCCAGGTGGGCGATGGGGAGTTTCTCCACCTGCATGGGCTGGACCCGCGGATCAAGGGCTTCGAGGTGCTCGTCGCATCGAGCAACAACAAGGCGGTGGAAAACGTCAGCCGTGAGCTGCCCGCCGGCCGCAGCATCGAGCCCGGCCCCCGGTACTTTTCCTCCACCGCCAGGGCCTTGCTGTATGGCGAGGAAAAGAACTTCCCAGCCGACCCCGCCGACCAGCCGTGGGGACTGATGGCCGCCGCGCTCGGCAACAGCCGCAACCGCCGGGATTTCCGCCAGCGGTTCTGGCTGCACGAGGACTTCGGCTTTGCCACCTACCTCAAGGCGGCGCGCGGGCTGGACGTGTCGCGGCCGGAGCCCGCCGCAGAAGGCCAGGCGCCCCGCATGGTGGCGCCCCGCATCGTCGCGGCCGAGCGGCCGCTCAGCGGCGATGCGGCCCTGCAGCAGTGGAAGCGGGCGCGCAAGTCGTTCATCGAGCTCAAGCATTCGGTCGAGGCCATTCTTGCCCGGCTGGAAGAGGCGCGGACACTGGCCCCCCGGCTGACCCGACTGCACGATGACATCAGCCAGCTGCACGTCAGGCACAAGGCCACCGCCCAGTCGCTGAGCACGGCGGCAGCCGCTTACGCCCTGGCCATCGAGGGCTCCAGCAAGGCCCGCGCGGCCGTCGTGGCGGCCGAGCGCGAGCTGCAGGCCCTGCAGGCGGCCCGCCCCGGTGTCTCGGCGCGGGTGTTCGTCTCGGAGGCGTTTCGGCGCTGGATGTCCGAAGCGTCTGCGCGCGAAGGCGTCCACCGGGAGGCCGTGCGCGCCGAAGCCCAGGTGCAGGCCACGCTGGAAACGGCAGCGCAGCGGCAAAAGGGGTTTGCCGAAGAGCTGGGCATGGTCAACGCCCAGCTCGAAACCGCGCAGCGCGAGGAAGAGAATCTGGGTGCCATGCTCAAGGAGGCCTACGCCCGCATCGGTGACCGTTTCGTCGACGAATCCTTCTTCGACCGCGGCCATGAGGCCTGGAACCTGGCCATGCCCTGGCTCAACGACCAGATCCACAAGGAGCGCGAGAAACTGTTCATCGCCGCGCTGGAGGTGCACAAGGCCTTCGTCACCGTGGCCGCCCACAAGATGGAGCACAACCTGGGCGTGCTGATGGCCGCCCTGCAGTCCGGCACCTTCCAGGACGCGGCGCGGCGCCAGTTGCTGCCCGACCTGTGGTCCAGCCTGTTCCTGGTGGTGCCCGTGGTGGCCACCACCTTCGCGTCCGTGCACCGCATGCTGGGCGACCTGGCTCCCGCATCGTTCGGCTGGCTGTTGGTGGATGAAGCCGGGCAGGCCACGCCCCAGGCGGCGGTGGGTGCGCTCATGCGCGCCCGGCGCGCCGTCATCGTGGGCGATACGCTGCAGATACCGCCCGTGGTCACCATCCCCGAGAACCTGGTGAACCAGATCGCCCTGCAGCAGCGCGTGGACCGCAGCCTGTGGTGCGCCCCCCAGGCATCCGTGCAGACCCTTGCCGACAGCGCCAGCGCCATCCAGGCGCGCTTCAGCACGCCCGACGGCACCCGCGTGGTGGGCCTGCCGCTGCTGGTGCGCCGCCGCTTCCAGGAGCCCATGTTCGGCGTGTCCAACGCGATTGCCTACGACAACCGCATGGTGCCGGCCATGGGGCCTGACAGCGTGGGCGATGTCGCTGACGTGCTGGGCCCCTCCGCGTGGTTCGACCCCGACACCAGCTCCACCGCCAGCGCCCCCAAGTGGAGCGCCGAAGAAGGCCAGGTGGTCATGCGCATGCTGCGCAAGCTGGCCCGCGCCGGCGTGCAGCACCCCGACATCTACGTGATCTGCCCCTTCCGCGTGGTGGCGCAGGAAATGCGCCTGCTGCTGCGCGCCGAGCCCCAGCTGTTCGAACTCTTCGGGGTCGATGCGCGCAAATGGCTCGACGAGCGCGTGGGCACCATCCACACCTTCCAGGGCAAGGAAGCCGAGGCCGTGATCGCGGTGCTGGGCGCCCCCATGGCGGGCGAAAAGGGCGCCCGGCAGTGGGCTGGCGGTGTGCCCAATATCCTCAACGTCATGGCCTCGCGCGCGAAATCGCGGCTGTATGTGGTGGGCTCGCGCACCGCCTGGGGCAGCGTGGGCCATTTTGCGGAGCTGGCCCGGCAGGTGCCCAAGAGGCCGTTCGCGTAGTGAGGGCGGCAGCCTGCCTGCTTGTTCGCTTATTTCTCTTTCGCCGCCTCTTTGAGCGCCACCTGCACGGTGTGCAGCATCTCCTCCAGTGGCGAGGGTTCTTCCCCTTCGTACGACACCGCCGCGCCGAAGTCCTGGGCCAGTGCGCAGCTGACCATCATCACGCAGGCCAGGTCCTTCATGCGGCCACCCCAGGTCATGGTGATGCAGTAGTCGCGGCCACCGGCAATGGCGGCGAAGTCCTCGTCGTCCCCCACCACATCCTGCGCCTCGCTGTAGTGGATCTCGAACCCCGGGCCTTCTGTGCCATTGAGCGTGAAGGGTAGAAAGCCCGAGTCATCGAAGCGCGTGAAGTCCGGGTGCAGTTGCAGGTCGAACCCGAGCCGGTCCAGCGAGGCCTGCAGCGTGGCGCGGTCGGGAACGGACTGGCGTTGGATGAAAGCGAACTGGCTGTTGGACATGGGGCTTCCTTGGTTGGTTGATTATCCGGCCTGTCCTGGCACGTGTGCCTGGGGCCGGACTGGGTGGGTGCCATCGTCTCCCGGTACCACGGCTTCCCACCGCTACTCCAGAAACAGATCGGAAATTACGGACCGCAGCCACCGGTTGGCCGGGTCCTGCTGGTAGCGGTCGTGCCAGTGCTGCTTGATGGCAAAGACCGGCAGCGCGAACGGCGGTGCCAGGGCCTTGACGTCGGCGATGCGCACCAGGGTTTCCGCCAGGCGCTGGGGCACGGTCACCACCAGGTCCGTGTTGGCGACCAACGCGCCGATGCCCAGGTAGTTGGGCAGTTGCAAGGCCACGTTGCGTTCTATGCCGAGCCGTTCGAGCTCTTCCTCCACCAGGCTCTGGCCCGTGCCCGCCCCGGTGACCACCACGTGCCTCTCGCGCTTGAACATCGCCGGCGACAGGCGCGAGCGGATGCGTGGGTGCTGGCTGCGCACCACGCAGGCAAAGTCCTGGTCGAAAAGCTTCTGCTGGTAGAAGCCGGCTTCCAGTTGTGGCATGAAACCCACCGCCAGGTCGGCCTCGCCGGACTCGAGCATCTTGGGCGTCTGCCCCGAGATGTGCGTGATCTGCACGTTGATCCCGGGGGCGATGTCTCCCAGGCGGTTGATGAGTGACGGGAGCAGTGCCAGGTGGGTGATGTCGGTCATGCAGATGCGAAAGGTGCGCTGCGCCCTGGACGGATCGAAGACGGCCCGCTGCCGGGTGATCCCGCGCAGCAGCTCCAGTGCCTGGCGAACCGGCTCCACCAGCGAGGTGGCGTGGGGCGTCGGCAGCATGCCCTCCGACGTGCGCACGAACAGCGGGTCGCCAAAATGCCGCCGCAGCCGCGCCAGCGCGATGCTGATGGAGGACTGCGCAATGCCCAGGTTCTCCCCCGCACGCGACACGCTGCGTGTCTTGTAGACCTCGTCAAAAACGGTCAGCAGTTTCAGGTCCATTATTTAGATTTGCGTTTGGAGGTATTGACGCCATGGTATTGGCGCAATAGTGCCTGCAACCTAGCATTCGGGCAACCCTGCAATCCACGAAAGACAGACCCATGCAAGACGCCCAGCCCGCCACCCTGACCGAACCCAGCCGCAACACGCCCGTCTGGGGTGCATACGATGTCGTTGTGCTCGGAGGGGGGCCTGCGGGCATTGCAGCGGCCACCGCTGCGGCGCGGACCGGCCAGTCCACGTTGCTGGTCGAAAGCTACGGCTTCCTGGGGGGCATGGGCACGGCCGCAGGCGTGACGAACTTCTGCGGCCTGCATGCCAATGTGCACGGCACCATCGAGCGGGTGGTGCATGGCGTTGCCGATGACCTGCTGGCACGCATCGGCGCCCTCGGAGGCCTCAACGAGCCGCATGTGCTCTTTGGCAACAAGATCGCGGCCCAGGCCTATGACAACGCCGCGTTCAAGGTGGCTGCGGACGATCTGGTGCTCGCCAGCGGCGCGCAGCTGCTGTTCCACGCCACCCTGGTCGGGGTGCTGATGAACGGGCCGCAGGAGATCCGTGCGGCACTGATCGAAACCAAGTCCGGGCGCTACGCCGTGCTGGCCCGGGTTTTCATCGACTGCACGGGCGATGGGGACCTGGCGGCGTTTGCCGACGCGCCCTTCGAGAAAGGCACCGACGGGCACGGCATGATGTACCCCTCGACCATGTTCCGGGTCAACGGCGTGGATGCGGCGCAGGCGGGCGATGCCTACAACCACTTCGGCCAACTGATGGACGAGGCCGAAAAGCGCGGGCGCAGGTTCCCGCGCAAGACGCCCATCATCCGCCCGCAGAAGAACCCTGCGGAGTGGCGTGCCAACGTGACCCAACTGGCCAATGCCGATGGCAGCCCGGTGGACGGCACGAATGCCGCGCAGCTCAGCGATGCGGAGGTGCAGGGACGGCGCCAGATCGTCGACTTCTTCCAGTTCCTGCGCGAGTGCGCGCCGGGCTTTCAGAACGCCTACCTGCTGGAGATCGCACCGCAGGTCGGCGTGCGCGAAACCCGCCGCGTGCTGGGCGAGTACCAGTTGACCGAGGAAGACGTGCTGCAGTGCGCGAGCTTTGACGACAGCATCGGCGTCAACGGCTGGATGATCGAGGAGCACGTCGCCGGCAACATTGCCTTCAAGTGGCAGGACATCCCGAACAGCCGCGGCTTCAACCATCTGCCCTACCGCATGCTGCTGCCGCTGCAGGTCGACAACCTGCTGGTCGCGGGCCGGTGTGCATCGATGACCCACATGGGCCAATCAGCTGCGCGCGTATCGGGGGCTTGCTTCGTGATGGGCCAGGCGGCGGGTACTGCCGCCGCGCTGGCAGTCCGGGGTGGCGTCCGTCCGCGCGACCTGCCGGTCAAGACCCTGCAGCAGCGGCTGGAAGCCGACGGCGCCTACCTGGGCCGCGACGCGGCCTGACATCCCTCCCTATTCCAACAAGAACCCCCTGGAGACAATCCATGAAAAGACGCAGCCTGAACATGGCGGCACTGGCCGCTGCATGCAACGCTCTTGTACCTCCTCTGGCGCAGGCCCAGGCGACTTCTGCCTGGCCCACAAAGACGGTGCGCATCCTCGTCGGATTCCCGGGCGGGTCGAGCCCGGACATCGTGGCGCGCAGCCTGGCCGAGCCGCTGTCCAGGGTGCTGGGGCAGGCCGTCATCGTCGAAAACAAGGCCGGGGCGTCGGGCAACATAGCTGCGGACCAGGTGGCCAAGGCCACGGACGACCACACGCTGGGCATCGTCATCAATGGCAATCTGACCTCGGCCAGGATGCTGTACCCGAAACTCCCCTATGACCCCGCGAAGGATTTCAGCTATCTCTCCCTGCTGGCCACGGCACCCCTGGTGCTGGTGGCGCCCGCGAAGGAGCCCGATGGGGCTGCCTTCTTCGCCGCAGCGGCACGCAATGGGGACCGGTGGAACTACGGATCGGTCGGCAACGGCTCGGTGGGGCACTTGGGCATGGAGGTGCTCAAGACCAGGTCCAAGGGTCTGGCACCCATGCACGTACCGTTCAAGGGCAACCCCGAGGTGATCACCGGCTTGCTGGGGGGCGAGATCCAGATGGCGCTGGTGCCCCCGGGCATCGCCATGCCGCAGGTGCGGGCCGGCAAGCTCCGGGCCATCGGTCTTGCGGGTGGGCGCAGCACCGTGGCGCCCGAAGTGCCTTCGCTGGCCGATGCGGGCGTGCGCGACTTCCACCTGGAAGTGTGGACCGCCCTGGTGGGCCCGTCCAGGCTCTCCAGGGCGGCGCAGGACCGGCTGAATACCGAGGTCCCCCGCATCATGCGCAGCGCTGAAACCCGCGAGAAGCTGCTCAACCAGGGCTGGCAGGCCGTGGGCACGGCACCGGACGGCCTGGTCAGCCGCGTCAAGGACGAGGCCGCGATCATGGGCGGCATCATCACGGCCCGGGGGATCCGGCTGGAGTAGGGGCCCGCCACATCTGCCCGGGGGCTCGGCGGGAAGGGTTGGGCTCCCTTGCCCTCCCCACTGCACGGGTATGGGCTCATCTGGACCCGGTGCATTGGTGGCGCACGAAAGACGCCTTCACGCGGGCATGCGCGTGAAGCAGGCCCTGCGCTGCAGCATCTCGTCGGTCTGGCGTGTGGCGATTTCCAGGTCGTAGTAGGTGTGCGGCTCCGGGGGCGGCGGCGAGGGGAAAATGGTCAAGGTGCCGTAGAACGCAGGGCACATGAAATCGCCCGTGAGCACCCACCGGCCGTAGGGAGGGCTGTCGGCCGGATCACGGGTCCAGTACCCCCAGAAGATGGCCAGGGAGCCGGTGGACGCCGTGCGGCGTGCCGCAAGCTGGTTGGCAGTGTCCGGCGAGAAGTCCCCCACCGTGCCGCTGCCCGTGCAGTCGCCGTTGGTGTAGGTCAACGCACCATAGGTTTGGGTGAACAGCGTGGTCTCCTGGCGCACCATGCGCATAACGCTGCGCTGGCTCAGGTTGCTGCTGACCACATGGCAACCCTGGTGCTGCCAGTCGCCCGCGAGCAGGGCCACGTCCAGCTGCGGGGCGTCATCGCTCCCGCCTCCGCAGCCGGCCAGTGCGGCGGTGATGGCGATCAGCGAGAGGCAGGTTGCAAAGGCGGTGGGTGAAGTGGCAGGGAACAGTGAGGTCATGGCAAAAAGCCCGATTCTGTGGGCCCGTCCGATCCCTGAGAACCCTACCGGAGTAGGGGGCGGCTACCGGGCTTCAGCACTCGACGACGTTCACCGCCAGCCCGCCGCGCGAGGTCTCCTTGTACTTGACCTTCATGTCCGCGCCGGTCTGCATCATGGTCTTGATCACCTTGTCGAGCGAGACCACGTGCTGGCCGTCGCCGCGCAAGGCCATGCGCGCGGCGTTGATGGCCTTGATGGCGCCCATGGCGTTGCGCTCGATGCAGGGTATCTGCACCAGCCCGCCCACGGGGTCGCAGGTCATTCCGAGGTTGTGCTCCATGCCGATCTCGGCGGCGTTTTCCACCTGCTCGGGGCTGCCGCCCATCACGGCGGCCAGGGCGCCGGCGGCCATGGAGCAGGCCACGCCCACCTCGCCCTGGCAGCCCACCTCGGCGCCCGACAGCGACGCGTTCTTCTTGTAGATGATGCCGATGGCACCGGCGGTGAGGAGGAAGGTGGCGATGCCGTCCTCATCCGCGCCGGGCAGAAAGTTCACGTAGTACTGCAGCACGGCCGGGATCACGCCGGCCGCGCCGTTGGTGGGCGCGGTCACCACGCGGCCACCGGCGGCGTTTTCCTCGTTGACGGCCATGGCGTAGAGGTTCACCCAGTCCATCATCGACAAGGGGTCGCGCCGGGCGGCTTCGGACTGGGTGTTCAGGCTCTTGTGCAGCTCGGCCGCGCGGCGGCGCACGTGCATGGGGCCGGGCAGGGTGCCGGTGGCCGCACAGCCGCGCTGCACGGCACGGGCCATGGTGTGCCAGATGGCCAGCAACTGGCGGCGCAACTCGGCGGCGCTGCGCCAGTGCAGTTCGTTGGCTACCATGATCTGACCCACCGCCATGCCGGTGGCCTGGCACTGGGCCAGCAAGTCGGCCCCGGTGCTGAAGGGGTAGGGCAGGCCGTTGCCGTGCCCGGCGGCGCCGGGCCCCGATGCCGCTGCCGAGTTCAGCACGCGCTCGCCCGCCGCATCCGTCACGAAGCCGCCGCCCACCGAGTAGTACTCGCGCTCGGCGATCTTCACGCCGTTGGCATCCAGCGCGTGGAAGGCCATGCCGTTGGGGTGCAAGGGCAGGCTGCGGCGGCGAAACAGCAGGTGCTCCTTTTCGACGAAGGGCACGGCGTGCTCGCCCAGCAGGGCCAGGCTGCGGCTGGCGCGGATCTGGGCAATGGTGGGGGCTATCTGGTCGGGGTCGATGCGGTCGGGCTCATGCCCGGCCAGGCCCAGCAGCACGGCGGTGTCGGTGCCATGGCCTACGCCGGTGGCCGAGAGCGAGCCGAACAGCTCCACCACCACGCTGTGCACCGCCGCCAGGCCCACCGTGGCCTGCAGGTGGCAGGCAAACTGCCGCGCCGCGATCATGGGCCCCACGGTGTGCGAGCTGGAGGGGCCGATGCCGATCTTGAAGAGGTCGAAAACGCTGACGGACATGGGGTGCTGTGCCTTCAATGGGATACCGGTGGGTTCCGTGAACAACAGCGACGGCCGCATGCCGCCGGCCCATACACAGAGAAGACAGCGATGGCGCGGGTGGCGCCATCGCTGGCCGGTCGATCATGAACAAGACAACATGCGTCTTCGCACAGCCAGCACTCTTGGCGCTGGAGTGGGGGCGAGGCTAACCGCACGGCACCGTGGCAGCACACGCGTTATCCCTGAGCGGTTAGACCGGGCACGGGGGCAAGGCCTGTGGCTGCCGTCGATTGCTATGCCTTGGATAGCAACTTGTTGATCCTCCACAACAGTCTCAGGCCATCACGGTGCGTCTTGACAAGGCGTCGCTGGCCTGGCTTGCCGCCCATGAATGTTTCTTACACAGCGCTGCTGTCTGCCCTGTGCGCCAGCACCAGTGCAATTTCAACCAGGGGTGCCGCAGCCGCCTGGCCTGCCGCGCCGGCCGCAGGGGGCTGTGGCCGTGCCAGCGAATGGGCGTGCACCGCCGGTGGTGACACCTGCTGGCGGGCCAGGCCGCCGGCCATCCAGCTGCACACCATGCGCCTGGCGTCCGCTATGCGGGCGGGTTCGCGCACGAACAGCTCGCACGAGAGGGTGCGGTGCCTGTGGCTGCCGGCCTCGCGCAGCAGGCGGTCGGCGGCGGCCAGCACCTGGGCCAGGCTGTGCTCCAGATCCTGTGCGGGCGAGGGTGTTGCAGCGGTGTTCAGGCAGGTGATGCGCACGCACAGCGAGGTGGGCGCGTGGCGCACGCCCACACGCAACCGGGCCACCACGCGCGGTGCTGTCGCGGTCAGGCTGGCGGCGGGCGGGGCGGTGCTGCAATCGATGGCCATGGTGTTGTGATTCGGGTCGCGTTGTGTTCGTTCCGTCAGTCCAGCGTGCCCAGACGGCGGGCGCTGGCGGCCACGGCCCCCAGCAGACCCGCCAGCAGCAGCAAGGCGGCCACCAGGCTGGTGCCGTGCGCCACGAAGCCGATCAGCGCCGGGCCCATGAGCACGCCGGCATAACCCATGGTGGCAATCGCGGGAACCGCCAGGCTCTCCGGCATGGCGTGCTGCCTGCCAGCGAGTGAAAACAGCACCGGCACGATGTTCGAGCAGCCCAGGCCCACCAGCGCAAAACCGGGCAGGGCCAGAGGCCAGGTGGGCGCCAGCGTGGCCAGCCCCAGGCCGGCAGCGGCCAGCAGGGCGCCTGTGAGCACCGTGCGCTGCGGGCCTATGCGGCGGACCCAGCGGTCCCCGGTGAGGCGGCCCACCGTCATGGCCGTGGCGAAGGCGGCATAGCCCAGGCCCGCGCGCTCGGCGGGCATGCCCTGCACCTGGGTGAGGAACACGGCGCTCCAGTCCAGCATGGCGCCCTCGGCCAGGAAGAGGATGAAGCACAGCGTGCCGATGAACAAGACCACGCCCGTGGGGCGGGCGAAGGCCGGGCCGCTCTGCGCGCCGCCGCCGGCCAGGAAATGTGGTGCCGCCAGCGCCAGCAGTGCCAGCACCACGGCCGCCACGGCGGCGGTGGCCTGACCCAGCGAGGTACCCAGCACACCCAGCAGCACGATCATGCCGCCGGCCCCTGCCACACCGCCCAGGCTGAACAGCCCGTGAAAGCCCGACATCATGGGCCGGCCACTGGCCCGCTCAACGAGGATGGCCTGGATGTTGCCCGCGCAGCCCAGCCCGCCGATGCCCGCGCCGAACAGGAACAGCGCCACGCCCAGCCAGGGCGCCGTGGGCGCCAGGGCCAGCAGCGGCAGGCTGGCGCAGACCAGCAGCGCGGACGCCACCAGCACCCGCCGGCAGCCCCAGCGCGCGCTGAGCGCACCGGCCAGCGGCATGGAGACGATGGAGCCTGCGCCCATGCACAGCAACAGCAGGCCGAGTGTGGCCTCGTGGAGGGACAGCCGTGCCTTGGTGAAGGGCACCAGCGGCGCCCAGGCCGCCATGGCAAAGCCGCTGATGAAGAAGGCCACGCGCGTGGCGTGCGCCGCTGCCCGGCTGGCGGCCAAAGGGCGTGCCGGGGCCGTGGCAGAGATCGGTGCGGTTGTGCTTGCGCTGGAAGCCGTCATGGTGGGCAGGGGGATAGCCAGTGTGGCGCCGTTGGATGGCGGGGCGATGACGCTGCGACCATGCCCTGGGCTGGCGGGAGGGCTTTGCACCGGTGGTGGCCGGGCGGGCCGTTGCGCAGGCATGTCGCAGGCCCGGCACATGATGAGCAAATCTAACCAGTTGTGTCCTTGCATGGGGCCGATGCTACGCAGTGGCGCTGCGTACGACTATCGACAATAATTCGCAAATTCATGAAACCAGCTCATGCCAAAAATGGTCACGCCGTCCCGGGCTCGCCCCGCCGCCTGCCGCCGCTGAACATGCTGCGCGCCTTCGAGGCGGCGGGCCGGCTGCTCAGCGTGACACAGGCCGCACATGAACTGTCGGTGACGCAAAGCGCCGTCAGCCACCAGATCAAGGCGCTGGAGGAATGGCTGGGCGTGGCCCTGGTGCAGCGCGAGGGGCGGGGCCTGGCGCTCACGCCGCCGGGCGCTGCCTACCTGCCGGGGCTGACCAGCGCGCTGGACCTGATGGCCCGGTCCACCGCCGGCATCAAGCGGCCCACGCGACGCAACACGCTGGCGGTGAATGCCACCTCCACCTTCGCCACGCAGTGGCTGATCCCCCGCCTGGCGGCGTTCTGCGCGCAGATGCCGGGGCTGGATGTGCAGCTCGTCACGACGGTGGGGCATCTGGACTTCGAGCCGGCGGACTATGACGTCTCGATCCGCTGCTTTGCCGATGGCGAACTGGCGCTGCTGCAGCAGCGCACACCCTGGCGCGGCATCCGTGCGGGTGCGTTTCTTCCCGATGTGCTCACCCCCGTGTGCAGCCCCGCGCTGCTGGCGGGCGCCAAGGCCATCCAGGCGCCACGCGATCTGGCGCGGCACACGCTGCTGCACAGCCGCTCGACCCCGCTGGTGTGGCAGCAGTGGCTGCAGGAGGCGGGCACGCAGGACATCCAGCCCGCCGGCGACTTGGTGTTCGACCATGCCCACCTGAGCGTGCAGGCCGCCATCCAGGGCCTGGGCGTGGCGCTGGGCAACCCGCGTTTCCTGGGCGAGGCGCTGGCCAGCGGGTTGCTGGCCATGCCTTTCCCGCAGCTGCTCTCGGGCGACAAGAAGTATTACTGGATGCTCTCGCCACGCGCCGCGCAGGATGCGGCGTCGGTGGCGTTCTGCGACTGGCTGGCGGTGGCCTGAGCCGCCCGCCGGGCATTGACCGCTTACATCACCAGCGCCCGCCCCAGCATCACGCACCAGTCCCATGGATTGAGCTTGGGGCGCGTGTGCAGGCTGGCGCCCCTGAGGGCCTGCACCTTGTCCAGGATGCGCAGGCCGCCTTGTACCACCAGGCGCAGCTCCCAGCCGGCGCGGCCGGGCAGGCGGTGCACCAGCGGCGCGCCGCGCAGCATGCTGGCGCGGGCCCAGGCGGCCACGCCCAGGATGAGGCGGGCGTTCTGCGGCGTGCTGCGCAGCTCCAGCAGCTCGGCCTGGCAGGCGCCGTGGGCGGCGCAGTCCTCGCGCGGCAGGTAGTGGCGCCCGCGCGGTATATCCACGCTCAGGTCCTGCCAGAAATTGGCCAATTGCAGCGCGGTGCAGATGTCGTCGCTCTGCGACAGGGCCTCTTCCCCGTCCACGCCGTACAGGTGCAGCAGCAGCCGGCCCACGGGGTTGGCCGAGCGGCGGCAGTAATCGACCAGCTCGGTGCGGTCGGCGTAGCCGTCGGCATCGCGGGTTTTTTCCACGTCCTGGGCAAAGGCGCTGAGCAGGTCGGCGAGCAGCGGCACGGGCAGGTGGTGGCTGACCAGCACGGCCTGCAGCGGCACGAACACATCGGCCCAGCGGGGCGAGGGGGCATGGCCCTCGGCGATGGCCGAGAGGTCTGCGTTGAACGCGGCCAGATCGGCCAGGCGCTCGGCGGGTGGGGCATCGCCCTCGTCGGCGATGTCGTCGGCCGTGCGTGCGAAAGCGTAGATGGCGGCGATGACGGGGCGCAGGTGCGGCGGGCACAGCAGCGATGCGACGGGGAAATTTTCGTAATGCGTGACCGGCGGGGCCACCGCAGGGGCGGTGGATGGGGCGGCAGCGGGCGAGGTGCTTGGGGTGGGGTTCACGGCGTGGATTGTCGCTTGACAAGGCGGAGACGTTCTCATAGATTACTAACCAGTCAGTCAGTAACTTGTTTTGTCAGTGTTAACCCTGAACGCCCTGGCGGTCGTGGGGGAGGCGCTGGCCGACCTTCGTGTTGCCCTTTTCATTCACCGGATTTTCCATGCGCACACCCTCCGCCTCGCGGCCCATTCACCGGCCCTCCAGGTTTTTGTTGCTGGCGGCCTCGGCCCTGGTGCTGGCCGCCTGCTCGCGGCCGGCCCCGCCCGAGGAGCCGGTGCGCTCCGTCAAGCTGATGACGGTGGGCGTGGGTGCCCTGCAGTCGCAGGTGGAATACGCCGGTGAGGTGCGTGCCCGCGTGGAATCGCGCCTGGGCTTTCGCGTGGCGGGCAAGATCGTGCAGCGCCAGGCCGAACTCGGCCAGCGCGTGAAGGCTGGCGACGTGCTGGCCCAGTTGGACCCGCGTGACTACCAACTGGCGGCCGACTCGGCGCGTGCGCAACTGGCTTCGGCCACCACGCAGCGCGACCTGGCGGCGGCCGACTACAAGCGCTACCAGACGCTCAAGGACCAGAACTTCATCAGCGGCGCCGAGCTGGAGCGCCGCGACGCGACCTTGAAGGCCGCGCAGGCCACGCTGGACCAGGCGCGCGCACAGCTGTCGTCGCAAGGCAACCAGGCCACCTACACGCGCCTGGTGGCCGACGTGTCGGGCGTGGTCACGGGCATCGAGGCCGAGCCGGGCCAGGTCGTCTCTGCCGGCACGCCGGTGGTGCGCATCGCCCAGGACGGCCCGCGCGACGTGGTGTTTGCCGTGCCCGAGGACAAGGTCGCCCAGATCGCCGTGGGCTCCGACGTGGCCGTGCGCGGCTGGTCGGGCGGCGCCGAGCTGGCGGGCAAGGTGCGCGAGGTGGCGGCCAGTGCCGATGCGGCCACGCGCACCTTCCAGGTCAAGGTCGCCATCGAGGGCAAGGACGCCCCGGCGCTGGGCGCCACGGTGTATGCCCAGCCCAAGGCGCTGGGCCATGCCGGCGTGGTGGCCATCAAGCTGCCCACCAGCGCGCTGCGCCAAGAGGGCCAATCCACGGCCGTGTGGGTGTACGACGCGGCCACCAGCACCGTCAAATCACAGGTGGTGCAGATCGCCACGGCCGACGGCAACGATGCCGTGGTGGCCGCAGGCCTGACCCCCGGCATGCAGGTGGTGGCCACGGGCGTGCACGTGCTCTCGCCCGGGCAGAAGGTCATGATCTACCAGCCCAAGTCGAGCGGTGCCCCTGCGGCCAAGGCGCAGACGGCTGCCGGCAATGTGGCGCTGCCTGCAGCGCCCCCCGCGCCAGCGGCGACGCCCGTGGCTGCGGCCCCTGCTTCCAAGTAAGGGCCCGCCATGAGCCAGATCCAACCAAAAGAGGGGTTCAACCTCTCCAAATGGGCGCTCGACCACCCGGCGCTCACGCGCTACCTGATGGTGGTGCTGATGCTGCTGGGCTTTGCCGCCTATTTCCAGTTGGGGCAGGACGAAGACCCGCCCTTCACCTTCCGCGCCATGGTGGTGCGCACCTACTGGCCCGGCGCCACGGCGCAACAGGTGGCCGAGCAGGTCACCGACAAGCTCGAGCGCACCCTGCAGGAGGTGCCCTACGCCGACAAGATCCGCAGCTATTCCAAGCCTGGCGAGTCGCAGATCATCTTCCAGATCAAGGACTCGTCCAAGGGCAGCGAGGTGGCCAACGTCTGGTACACCGTGCGCAAGAAGATCGGCGACATGCGCTACACCCTGCCCACGGGCATCCAGGGGCCGTTCTTCAACGACGACTTTGGCGACGTGTATGGCGTGATCTACGCGCTCGAATCCGAAGGCTTCAGCTACGCCGAACTCAAGAACTTTGCCGACGATGCACGCCAGCAGCTGCTGCGCGTGCCCGACGTGGCCAAGGTCGAACTCTTCGGCGTGCAGGACGAGAAGCTGTTCATCGAAATTTCGCAAAAGCGCCTGTCGCAGCTGGGCCTGGACATGAACCAGGTGCTGGCCCAACTGGGCCAGCAGAACGCCGTGGAAGGCGCGGGCGCCGTGCAGACCCCGCTGGACCAGGTGCAGGTGCGCGTGGCCGGCCAGTTCAATGCGGTGGAAGACCTCGCGGCCATGCCGATCCGCGGCCCTTCCGGTGCGCAGCTGCGCCTGGGCGACATCGCCGAGATCAAGCGCGGCTACGTGGAACCCACGGCCGTGAAGGTGCGCCACCAGGGCAAGGAAGTGATCGCCCTGGGTGTCTCCATGACCAAGGGCGGCGACATCATCGCCCTGGGCAAGGCGCTGCATGTGGCCACCGACCGCATCGGCTCCGCGCTGCCCGCCGGCGTGAAGCTGGTGAACGTGCAGGACCAGCCCAAGGCCGTGGCCACCTCGGTCAACGAATTCGTGAAGGTGCTGATCGAGGCCGTGGTCATCGTGCTGGCCGTGAGCTTCGTCGCCCTGGGTTTCCACCGCCGCCCCGGCAAGCAGCCACTGTGGAAGCGCTGGTACATCGACCCGCGCCCCGGCCTGGTGGTGGGCATCACCATCCCCATGGTGCTTGCCGTGACCTTCCTGGGCATGTGGTACTGGAACATCGGGCTGCACAAGATCTCGCTGGGCTCGCTGATCATCGCCCTGGGCCTGTTGGTGGATGACGCCATCATCGCTGTGGAGATGATGGTGCTCAAGCTCGAAGAGGGCTACGACAAGGTGCGCGCCGCCACCTTCGCCTACGAGCTCACGGCCATGCCCATGCTCACGGGCACGCTGATCACGGCGGTGGGCTTTCTGCCCATCGGCATCGCCAAGTCGACCACCGGCGAGTACACCTTCGCGATCTTCGCGGTGACGGTGCTCGCGCTGGTGCTGAGCTGGATCGTCTCGGTCTACTTCGTGCCCTACCTGGGCACCCTGCTGCTCAAGGTGCCGGCCCACGTGGCCCATGCGCGGGAGCACCACGGCGTGGAGGCGGGCGGGCACGAGGTGTTCGACAGCCCGTTCTACAACTTCTTTCGCCGCCTGGTCACCTGGTGCGTGCGCCACCGCTGGATCACCATCGCCCTCACCGTGGGTACGTTTGCCCTGGGCATCTTCGGCATGGGCCAGGTGCAGCAGCAGTTCTTCCCCGATTCGAGCCGCCCCGAGATCATCGTCGACGTGTGGTTCCCCGAGGGCACCTCCTTCGCGGGCAACGAAGAGGTCACCAAGCGCGTGGAAGCGCGCCTGCTGGCCGAGCCGGGTGTGAACACCGTGAGCACCTGGGTGGGCTCGGGTGTGCCGCGTTTCTACCTGCCGCTGGACCAGGTGTTCCCGCAGAGCAACGTGTCGCAGTTCATCGTGGTGCCGCAGGACCTGAAGGTGCGCGAGAGCCTGCGCATCAAGCTGCCCGGCCTGCTGGCGCAGGAGTTCCCTGAAGTGCGTGGCCGCGTGAAGCTGCTGCCCAACGGGCCACCCGTGCCGTACCCGGTGCAGTTCCGCGTGGTCGGGCTGGACCCGCTGGTGCTGCGCGAGCGCGCCGACGAGGTCAAGGCCGCCCTGCGCGAGAACCCCCAGATGCGTGGCGTGAACGACAACTGGAACGAGTCCGTGAAGGTGCTGCGCCTGGAAGTGGACCAGGCCAAGGCGCGCGCCCTGGGCGTGACCAGCCAGTCCATCGCCCAGGCCAGCAAGACCATCCTCTCGGGCACGCAGGTGGGCCAGTTCCGCGAGGGCGACAAGCTCATCGACATCATGCTGCGCCAGCCGCTCGATGAGCGCAAAGCCATCACCGACATCGCCAACGCCTACCTGCCCACGGCCTCGGGCAAGTCGATCCCGCTCACGCAGATCGCCAAACCCGTGTTCACCTGGGAGCCGGGCGTGATGTGGCGCGAGAACCGCGACTACGCCATCACCGTGCAGGGCGATGTGACCGAAGGCGTGCAGGGCGCCACCGTCACCGCGCAGCTGCTGCCGGGCCTGCGCGCCATCGAGGCCAAGTGGCGCGAGGCGGGGCAGGGCGGCTACCGCATCGAGGTGGCAGGTGCCGTGGAGGAAAGCTCCAAGGGCTCGGCCTCCATTGCGGCGGGCATCCCGATCATGCTGTTCGTCACCTTCACGCTGCTGATGCTGCAGTTGCACAGCTTCAGCCGCGCGATGCTGGTGTTCCTGACCGGGCCGCTGGGTCTGGCCGGCGTGGCGGGCGCGCTGATCCTGCTCAACCGCCCCTTCGGCTTCGTGGCGCTGCTTGGAGTGATCGCGCTGATGGGCATGATCCAGCGCAACTCGGTGATCCTGATCGACCAGATCGAGCAGGACCGCGCCAAGGGCATCCCCGCGTGGGACGCCATCGTCGAATCCGCCGTGCGCCGGCTGCGCCCCATCGTGCTCACGGCCGCTGCTGCGGTTCTGGCCATGATCCCGCTGTCGCGCAGCGTGTTCTGGGGCCCGATGGCCGTGGCCATCATGGGCGGGCTGATCGTGGCCACGGTGCTGACTTTGCTGGCCCTGCCGGCGATGTACGCGGCCTGGTTCCGCGTGAAGCGGCCCGAGGACGAGCGCGCCGCCCTGGCCTGAGTGCCCGCCGATGGCCACCCCTGCCGCTGGCAGGGGTGGCCTCGGGGCAGGGTGAACCCTTGCACGCAATGTGCATGCGGAAATCGGTGTGCGCCGCTTCTCAGGTTAAAATCTAAGGTTGACCGATTTCACACAGGCGGCGGGCATAGCTTGCCGCCTGTTTGTTTGTTAGTTGTAGAACCGCGCGGGTGGCGAAATTGGTAGACGCACCAGGTTTAGGTCCTGACGGTAGCAATACTGTGCGGGTTCGAGTCCCGCCCCGCGCACCATCCATGTGAGACTTTGCGGAACACTGCGCTGCAGACAGCACGATCACATCCATAAGAGGAATAGCCATGTCCGTTACTGTTGAAACCCTTGAGAAGCTCGAGCGCAAGATCACGCTGAGCGTGCCCCTGACCGTGATCCAGACCGAAGTCGACACGCGTCTGAAGCGCCTTGCGCGCACCGTGAAGATGGACGGCTTCCGTCCCGGCAAGGTGCCCATGAACGTGGTCGCCCAGCGTTACGGCTATTCCGTGCAGTACGAAGTGCTCAACGACAAGGTCGGTGAAGCCTTTGCCGTGGCCGCCAACGAAGCCAAGCTGCGCGTGGCCGGCCAGCCCCGCATCACCGAAAAAGACGGTGCCCCCGAAGGCCAGGTGACCTTCGACGCCATCTTCGAAGTGTTCCCCGAAGTCAAGATCGGTGACCTGTCGGACGCCGAAGTCGAGAAGCTGTCGGCCGATGTGACCGATTCGGCCATCGACAAGACCATCGACATCCTGCGCAAGCAGCGTCGCACCTTCGCCCAGCGCGCCCAGGGCGCCCCTGCCGAAGACGGTGACCGCGTGTCCGTGGACTTCGAAGGCAAGATCGACGGCGAGCCGTTCGAAGGCGGCAAGGCCGAGGACTTCCAGTTCCTGGTCGGCGAAGGCCAGATGCTCAAGGAATTCGAAGAAGCCGTGCGCGGCATGAAGACCGGCGAAAGCAAGACCTTCCCGCTGGCTTTCCCTGCCGACTACCACGGCAAGGACGTGGCCGGCAAGACGGCTGACTTCCTGGTCACGGTCAAGAAGATCGAAGCCGCCAACCTGCCCGAAGTGAACGACGCCCTGGCCAAGTCGCTGGGCATCGCCGACGGCTCGGTGGACGGCCTGCGCGCCGACATCAAGAAGAACCTGGAGCGCGAAGTCAAGTTCCGCCTGCTGGCCCGCAACAAGCAAGCCGTGATGGACGCCCTGGTGGCCAAGGCCGAACTCGACCTGCCCAATTCGAGCGTGCAGGCCGAAATCGGCCGCCTGCTGGAAGGCGCCCGCGCTGACCTCAAGCAACGCGGCCTGAAGGACGCCGACAAGGCCGAGATCCCTGAAGACGTGTTCCGTCCCCAGGCCGAGCGCCGCGTGCGCCTGGGCCTGGTGGTGGCCGAGCTGGTGCGTGCCAACGAACTGCAGGCCAAGCCCGAGCAGCTCAAGGCCCACATCGACGAGCTGGCTGCCAGCTACGAGAAGCCTGAAGACGTGGTGCGCTGGTACTTCGGCGACCGCCAACGCCTGGCCGAAGTGGAAGCCGTGGTCATCGAGAACAACGTGACCGACTTCGTGCTGGGCAAGGCCAAGGTTGTTGACAAGGCCGTGTCGTTCGACGAACTCATGGGCCAGCAAGGCTAAGCCGGTGTTCGCCAGCCATCCTTGTGTGGATGGCCCGGCGATAGCTTGCCGCAGGGGCTTGTGCTTTCATGCACAAGCCCCAATTCATTTCTGGGTACAGTACCTGCTTGCACTGGAGAAAACATGAGTTCACTGGATACACAAGCCTTGGGCATGGTCCCCATGGTCATCGAGCAGTCGGGACGCGGCGAGCGCTCCTACGACATCTATTCGCGCCTGCTCAAGGAGCGCATCATCTTCCTGGTGGGCGAGGTCAACGACCAGACCGCCAACCTGGTGGTGGCGCAGCTGCTCTTTTTGGAGAGCGAGAACCCCGACAAGGACATTTCGTTCTACATCAACTCGCCGGGTGGCAGCGTGACGGCCGGCATGGCCATCTACGACACCATGCAGTTCATCAAGCCTGATGTGTCGACCATGTGCGTGGGCTTTGCGGCCAGCATGGGCGCCTTCCTGCTGGCGGCCGGCGCCAAGGGCAAGCGTTTTTCGCTGCCCAACTCCAAGGTCATGATCCACCAGGTGCTGGGCGGCGCACGCGGCCAGGCCACCGACATCGAGATCCATGCGCGCGACATCCTGCGCACCAAGGACCAGATGAACCGCATCCTGGCCGAGCGCACGGGCCAGCCGCTGGAAAAGGTCAAGCACGACACCGAGCGCGATTACTTCCTCACGGCCGACGAGGCCAAGGACTACGGCCTGGTGGACCAGGTGATCGCAAAGCGCCCCTGATACGGGCGGAGCAAGAACCTGTTTACGGTCTCGCAGGGCACCCCTGATTGATCGTAAACAGGTTCTAGCGGTCAGCGGCGTTCGTTTTTCCGGGAACCTGTTCCGAGCATTTGGCCTGGCGTAACGCTGGGGTTGAGTTCGGGGCTTCCTGCAGCCACAGGGGCATTGCCCCCGGGCAGGCAGGGCAGTTTTCCCGGGAAAGAACGCCGCTTTTTATTTGGTTATCATCTCCCGACAACTTTCCGAAACAAGGCATTGCCCCCATGGCCGAGAAAAAAGGCTCCTCCAGCGAGAAAACCCTCTACTGCTCTTTCTGCGGCAAAAGCCAGCACGAAGTGAAGAAGCTGATCGCCGGACCGTCCGTCTTTATCTGCGACGAGTGCATTGACCTGTGCAACGAAATCATCCGTGACGAGCTGCCCTCCGGCGACCTGGCCAAGGACGCGAAGAGCGACCTGCCCACGCCCCTGGAGATCAAGTCCAACCTGGACAACTACGTCATCGGCCAGGACGTGGCCAAGCGCACGCTGGCTGTCGCGGTGTACAACCACTACAAGCGCCTGCGCCACAAGGACAAGGCGCACAAGGACGACATCGAGCTGTCCAAGAGCAACATCCTCTTGATCGGGCCCACGGGTTCGGGCAAGACGCTGCTGGCCCAGACGCTGGCGCGCATGCTCGACGTGCCCTTCGTGATGGCCGACGCCACCACGCTGACGGAAGCCGGCTACGTAGGCGAGGACGTGGAGAACATCGTCCAGAAGCTGCTGCAAAGCTGCAACTACGAAGTCGAGCGAGCCCAGCGCGGCATCGTCTACATCGACGAGATCGACAAGATCTCGCGCAAGTCGGACAACCCCTCCATCACCCGCGATGTGTCGGGCGAGGGCGTGCAGCAGGCGCTGCTCAAGCTGATCGAAGGCACCATGGCCAGCGTGCCGCCCCAGGGCGGGCGCAAGCACCCGAACCAGGACTTTTTGCAGATCGACACGACCAACATTTTGTTCATCTGCGGCGGTGCGTTCGCGGGCCTGGAGAAGGTCATCGAGAACCGCACCGAGGCGTCGGGCATCGGTTTTGGCGCTTCGGTCAAGAGCAAGAAGCAGCGTTCGCTGACCGAGGTGTTCACCGAGATCGAGCCCGAGGACCTGATCAAGTTCGGCCTCATCCCCGAACTCGTCGGCCGCATGCCCGTGGTGACGGCCCTGGCCGAGCTCAGCGAAGACGCGCTGGTCGAGATCCTGACCGCGCCCAAGAACGCGCTGGTCAAGCAGTACAGCAAGCTCCTGGCCATGGAAGGCGTGGACCTGGAGATCCGTCCTGCCGCGCTCAAGGCCATCGCCCGCAAGGCGCTGGCGCGCAAGACCGGTGCCCGGGGCCTGCGTTCGATCCTGGAGCAGTCCCTGATCGGCACCATGTTCGACCTGCCCAACCAGAGCAATGTCGAGAAGGTCGTGGTGGACGAATCCACCATCGACGAAAGCAAGCCGCCGCTCCTCGTGTACCGAGAAGCAGCGAAGAAGGCCTGACATGTCCCCGCGGTGCCATGCAAGCCCCTCTTGCATGCACCGCGCCTGGCTACGCCGCCATTCAACCCTTGTGCCAGCACGGCTGGGCACGGGGGTTGAAAATCCCCACATGTGGACCATATTCCACAGAGTTAACTGAGGATTTCCATGTCCGGACATACCCCCCTGCCAGCCACCCCCATCGACCTGCCGCTGTTGCCCCTGCGCGACGTGGTGGTGTTCCCCCACATGGTGATACCGCTCTTCGTGGGCCGCCCCAAGAGCATCAAGGCGCTGGAGCTGGCCATGGAGGCCGACCGCCGCATCATGCTGGTGGCCCAGAAGGCCGCCGCCAAGGACGAGCCCTCGGTGGCCGACATGTTCGACGTCGGCTGCGTCTCCACCATCCTGCAGATGCTCAAGCTGCCCGATGGCACCGTGAAGGTGTTGGTCGAAGGCCAGCAGCGCGCACTGGTGTCGTCCATCGAAGATGCCGAGACGCACTTCAACGCCACCGTGACGCCCGTGGAGCAGTCCGCCGAGGCCACCAAGCCCAGCGAAATCGAGGCCCTGCGCCGCGCGGTGATGCAGCAGTTTGACCAGTACGTCAAGCTCAACAAGAAGATCCCGCCCGAGATCCTCACCAGCATCTCCAGCATCGACGATCCGGGTCGCCTGGCCGACACGATTGCCGCGCACCTGCCGCTCAAGCTCGAGAACAAGCAGATCGTGCTCGACCTGTCGGACGTGAAGGCGCGCCTGGAAAACCTGTTCGAGCAGCTCGACCGCGAGGTCGACATCCTCAACGTCGACAAGAAGATCCGTGGCCGCGTAAAGCGCCAGATGGAGAAGAACCAGCGCGACTTCTACCTCAACGAGCAGGTCAAGGCCATCCAGAAGGAACTGGGCGAGGGCGAAGAGGGCGCGGACATCGAGGAGATCGAAAAGAAGATCAAGCTCGCCAAGATGCCCGCCGAGGCGCGCAAGAAGGCCGATGCCGAGTTCAAGAAGCTCAAGCTCATGTCGCCCATGTCGGCCGAGGCCACCGTGGTGCGCAACTACATCGACGTGCTCACGGCACTGCCATGGGCCAAGAAGACCAAGATCAAGCACGACCTGGTGAATGCCGAGGGCGTGCTCAACGAAGACCACTTCGGCCTGGACAAGGTCAAGGACCGCATCCTTGAGTACCTTGCAGTGCAGCAGCGCGTGGACAAGGTGAAGGCGCCCATCCTGTGCCTGGTGGGCCCTCCTGGCGTGGGCAAGACCTCGCTGGGCCAGTCGATCGCCAAGGCCACCGGGCGCAAGTATGTTCGCATGGCCCTGGGCGGCATGCGCGACGAGGCCGAGATCCGCGGGCACCGCCGCACCTACATCGGCGCTCTGCCGGGCAAGGTGCTGCAGAGCCTCTCGAAGGTGGGCACGCGCAATCCGCTGTTCCTGCTCGACGAGATCGACAAGCTGGGTACCGACTTCCGTGGCGACCCGTCGAGTGCGCTGCTGGAGGTGCTGGACCCCGAGCAGAACCACACCTTCGGCGACCACTACGTCGAGGTGGACTTCGACCTCTCCGACGTGATGTTCGTTGCCACGTCGAACTCGATGAACATCCCGCCGGCCCTGCTCGACCGCATGGAAGTGATCCGCCTGTCGGGTTACACCGAGGACGAGAAGACCAGCATCGCCATGAAGTACCTGCTGCCCAAGCAGCTCAAGAACAATGGCGTGAAGGACGAGGAGCTCGAGATCACCGAGCCCGCCGTGCGCGACATGGTGCGCTACTACACCCGCGAAGCCGGCGTGCGCTCGCTGGAGCGCGAGCTGTCTAAGATCTGCCGCAAGGTGGTCAAGGGCCTTCAGCTCAAGAAGTACGAGCCGCAAGTCGTCGTCACCGCCGACAACCTGCCCGACTTCCTGGGTGTGCGCAAGTACACCTACGGCCGTGCCGAGGCGCAGAACCAGGTGGGCCAGGTGGTCGGCCTGGCGTGGACCGAGGTGGGCGGCGACCTGCTCACCATCGAAGCCGCCGCCATGCCCGGCAAGGGCGTGATCACGCGCACCGGCTCGTTGGGCGACGTGATGAAGGAGTCGGTCGAGGCAGCGCGCACGGTGGTGCGCAGCCGCTCGCGCATCCTGGGCATCAAGGACGAAGCCTTCGAGAAGCGCGACATCCACATCCACGTGCCCGACGGCGCCACCCCCAAGGACGGCCCGAGCGCCGGTGCCGCCATGACCACGGCCTTCGTCTCCGCGCTCACGGGCATCCCCGTGCGCGCCGACGTGGCCATGACCGGCGAGATCACCTTGCGCGGTGAAGTCACCGCCATCGGTGGCCTCAAGGAAAAGCTGCTCGCGGCCCTGCGCGGCGGCATCAAGACGGTGCTGATCCCCGAAGAGAACGTGAAGGACCTGGCCGAGATCCCGGACAACGTCAAGAGCGGCCTGGAGATCGTGCCCGTGCGCTGGATCGACAAGGTGCTGGAGATAGCGCTGGAAACCATGCCCGTGCCCCTGACGGACGAAGAGGTGGCCGTGGCGCCTGCGCCTTCGACCGACAAGGCTGCTGCGCCTGCGGCAGATGGTCTCAAGCACTGATACTTGGTAGCGAAGCCGCTGGGTAAAAAGTCGATGGAGTGAAGGCATCGCAAATTTTTTGAGGGGACTTTCAGAGACCCCCAAAAAATGCGCTACAATTCACTCCATCGCAGCACACAACGTACTAAACGATGTACAATGTAAGGCTTCGGCAAAATGCGGGAATAGCTCAGTTGGTAGAGCGCAACCTTGCCAAGGTTGAGGTCGAGAGTTCGAGACTCTTTTCCCGCTCCATACATCGCAGGCCGCTCAGGCGGCAGGCAAACAAAAAGGATCCTTCGGGATCCTTTTTTGTTTTTCGCTCCCATCTGTGCTTCTCTATCTCCCCGCCTTCAGCCGCCGGCTGGGCACAGCGTCCACTGTCAGTCACCCGCTGTTGGCGCTCTTGCCAGCGCCCGCATGCAGTCATGGCAGGCAACCTTTGAAAAAGCTCGCTGGCCAGGATGGCGGAGCACGCTACTTGAAGGTGCTGCTCAGAATCACCCACTCGATTCCGTCGCCATCGCCGCCCACGTCTTCATGCCTGGCAATGTTGATTGCGAGCTTGGGGCAGTCCTGGCCGTCTCCCAGCCATTTCGTGTGTCGAAAACTGAGCTTCATCGCCTTGAACTGGCGTTTGAGCTTGGTGAAGCTGGTGTTGCGGTGCAGGTCCACCCCTTGGTACTTCAATGAGCCGGCGAGGAATTCGATGTCCTGCACCTTGCTGCCGTCGTAGCGCACGCGGATGACGGTGGATTTGTCGGCGGTGAGGAAGTCGTCCTCATCCGGGTAGCGGCCGGGCTTGGGAGGCACAAAGCCCGCTGCGCCCATCGCCTTGCGCAGCGCTTCACGATTCTGGCCCAGGTTGACCCGCAACGTGCCGCAGTTGATGCCCTGGCGCGGGACCAGTTGCCAGGATGCGTTGGCCTGCGCTGCCTTGCCACTGCAGTGGTCGGCGGGTTGGGACATGGCACTGCCGGCAAGCAATGCAGTGCACCAGGCGAGTATCTTCAGAAAACGGAGCATGGAGACGGTTCCTCGGTATGGCGTTCATGGACGGTGCCCCGGGCCCATGAGCGCAGGCTGGCCGCTGGTGGGCGAGCATAGCTGCGCTCTTACCCTGCATGGCTGGCAAAACCCACCACCCGCCATGGGCCCTTTGCGGTGCGCCGCAGCGTGATGCCGAACAGGCACGGGCTGCCCGCGAATTCCACGCGCACCAGCGGCTCGTCGAGCGTGCGGCCTGCGGCCCAGCGGCGCAACCGGTTGCCATGCGATTGGAACGGGGTGGTGTATTCCACACGGGCCGGCGGGCACAGCTGGCGTTGCGCGCTGGCCTGCAGCTCGGCGGGCGTCGTGCCGGTGGCGGGGCCCGCCAGCGTGCGCCCGAATGCAGCCGTATAGTCGCGCCGCTCCACGTCGCGCACAAAGGCCTGTGCGGCGGCAATGGCCGTTGCGGGCCGGTGCTGCTGGTGCAGCAGCCACCAGAGCATGGGCGCGCCGGTCGCGGCGGCAAGCGCCACGGCCAGCACAAGCTGCTTTTTTAAGGAGGCCTTCAGGACGCCCACCAGTGCGTGACCATGAAAGGCTGCGGCTGCCCGGGGATGGACACCATGATGCTCCCGCGCCCGCACAGCGGGCCGCAGCGCTGGCCCAGGTAGCGGATGGTCACGGAAGGCACGGGCTGCGTGGCGCCTGCGGGCAGTACGGCCGCCGCGCCGCGCTCCAGGTGGGCAAGCACCACGAACTGGTCGTCACCGTCCAGCGTCTGCGTGACCGGGTGGCAAGCCGGGCTGCCGCCCTGGGCGGGGGCGGCGGCCTGCAGCAGCGCCGCCGCGCGCCGCCCTTCGATCAGGGCCATGCGCTCGGCCTCGGTCTTCCACTGCGTGGGTTTGGCGTGGGCCTGGCGGCTGAGCTCACTGCGGTCCAGCAGCACCGTGACGCCCTCCAGCACCACCGACAGGCAGTCTGCCGGCGCGCGCGTGCGCTGGGCCACGGTGCGGGTTTCGTCCACGTCGGTGCCTGCGGGCGGGCGCTCGGGTGCTGCGGCGGGGCCTGCGCCATGGCTGCTCATGCTGGTGCCCAGGCTGAGCGCCAGCACGCATGGCGCGAGCAACCGGTGGGCGATGCGTGCGGCAATGCCCGTGCGGGATGGTGGTCGTGGCTTGTTGGTGGATGGCTGCCACATGGCGGTGCTGTCCTCATGGGGTGGTGGCTGTGGTTGCGGCAGTGGGCATCGCTCGGCGGCTGGGGTTGCGCGCCAGCGCGCGTGCCCCGAGGAGCGTGCGCAGAGCAGGGCGGTGCATAGAATAGCCCATGCATGACAAAGATCGGCTGCTCAGAACCTTCCTGCTGGTGGCGCAGGGCGGGTCGCTGCAGAAGGCAGCGGACAGGCTCGGGCTCAGCCAGCCCGCGGTGAGCAAGCAGATCAGTGCGCTGGAAGCGTTTCTGGAGTGCGTTCTGTTCACGCGCCACGGGCGTGGCATGGCGCTGACCCCGGTGGGCCAGCGCCTGGCTGGCAGCGCGGCCGAGCATTTCGCGATGCTCGATGTGGCCCTGGACACCGCACGCTCTGCGGCCGATGCCGCGCGCTACGTGCGCATCGCCTGCGTCAACACCCTGGCGGCCTATCTGCTGCCCCCGGTGGTGGCCGAGCTCAAGCGGACGCACCCCGGGCTGGTCGTGCGGGTGGACAACGCCAGCTCACCCGACGTCGTGGACCAGGTCGTGCGTGGCCATGCGGACATTGGCCTGGTGTACGACCTCGCGGTGAACACCGACGCGGTGCAGGTGCTGCGCCTGTACCACGAGGAGGTCAGCGCATATGGCTTGCGCGGCGGTGAGGAGGGTGGGGACTCGGAGCCTTCCTCGCTGAGCGTCGCAGAACTGGCCCGGCGCCCGCTGATCGTGCCACCCCGCCCCTATGCCTTGCGGCGCGTCATCGAGCGTGAACTGCCAGGGCCCCTGGTGATTGCGGCCGAATGCAGCTCGGTCAGCGTATCGCTGGACCTGGCGGCCGCAGGCGTGGGCCTGGTGCTGCTGCCCAGCGCGCTGCCCGACCTGGCCGTGGTTCCGCGCGGCCTGGCCCGGCTGCGCATCGCCGATGCCGACCTGGGCAGGCAGGTGGTTGCGATCCATCGGCTGGCGGCCACGCCGCCCAAGGCGCTGGCCGCCACGCTTCAGGTGATCGAGGACTTTGCGGCCCGCGCCGCCTGCCGCGCCCAGTAGGCGAAGGTGCCGTTGACGATGGCCGGCTGCAGGAGGAAGTCATGGGCTTCCTTCGCGGCCGCAGGCTCCACAGGCTGCAGTGGGCCTATCGCCAGGGCGTCCAGGCACATGCGCGCATTGCGCTCGGCAAACACGTTGAGGTAGACGGCCTCCTGCAGCGTCGCCCCCGTGCAGACCATGCCATGGTTGACCAGAAACGCCGAGCGCTTGCCCGCCAGGGCGCCGGAGATCAGCGCGCCCTCGTCGTCCCCGGTGGGCACGCCGGGCCAGTGCGCCAGAAACCCGCAGTCGTCATGGAACATGGCCGCATCCATATGGGCAACGGGCATGCCGATGCCCAGCATGGACAGCGCCGACAGCGCCTGCGGATGCGTATGGATGATGGCGCGGACCCCGGGGTGGTGGCGGTAGATCCAGCTGTGAAAGCGCACTCCGGGGTTGGCCTTGCCGGTGCCCTGCAGGGTGGTGAGGTGCTCGTCGACCAGCAGCATCGACGCGTCGTCGGCCTCTTCCAGGCCCGTGCCCAGTGCCAGCGTGAGCAAGCGTGAGGAATCGCCGTCGCGCACGGTCACCTGGCCGGCCAGACCGGCGGCATGGCCCTGGTGCGCGAGGATATGGCAGGCATCGAGAAAGACCTGCCGGGGGCTGGTGCCCCGCGCGCCGCTGCCTGCGACCGGATCGAGGTGGAGTGTCTTTTCCATGGGTCAGTTCTCCAGGGTGATGCCGCGCTCCTTGATGAGCGTGCGGTACGACTGCAGCTCCGAGCGCACCAGTGCGCTGAAGCTGGCGGGGCTGTTGGCAAACGGAGCAAACCCCAGCGACTGCAAGCGGGAGATGAATTCAGGGCTTGCGACCACTGCGTCCAGCGCGGCGGCCAGGCGCGTGGCCGCTTCTGCGGGCATGGCGGCCGGGCCCGCGACGCCGACCCAGGGGGCAAACTCGAAGCCTTTCAGCCCGGATTCGTTGAAGGTCGGAACCTCCGGCATCAGCGGGCTGCGCTCCAGCATGGCCACGGCCATCGCTTTCACCTTGCCGCTCTTTTGGTACTGGCTTGCCAGGTTGGTATCGATGAACGTCAGGTCCACATGGCCGGCCACCACGTCGGCCAGCGCCGGTGCGCCGCCCCGGTAGGGGATGTGGGTGATGAAGACACCCGAGCGCGCCTTGAAGGTTTCGAAGGCCAGGTGCGGCGGGCTGCCGACCCCTGCGGACCCGTACGTCAGCTTCGCCGGATTGGCTTTGGCATGGGCGACCAGGTCGGCAGGCCGTGAAGATGCCAGATCGGGCTTGGCGACCATCACCAGCGGGATCTTTGCGACCGTGCCGATGTACCGGAAGTCCTTGGTGACGTCGTAGGACACCTTGGGTTGGAGCACCGGGTTGACCGCGAGCGGCCCCACGTCCAGCAGGCCGATGCTGTAGCCATCGGGCGCGGCGCGCGCGATGGCCTCGGCGGCCAGCATGCCGCCTGCACCGGGCCGGTTGTCCACCACCACCGGCTGGCCCAGGCGGGTGGCCAACCTCTCGGCCGCCAGGCGTGCGATGGTGTCCACCGCGCCTCCGGGGGCCTGGCCAATGAAGAGGCGGATCGGGCGGGTGGGATAGCGGTCTGCGGACGCAGGCGTTGACCTGGGGTCGGCTTGTGCAAACACGGGCAGTGCAGCGCCCATCAGGCTTGCAAGCGCCAGGGTGCGAAGGAGACGGAAGCGGTGTTTCATCGATGTGCCTTCAGGTGGGGGAGGGTGCCGCCATTGCGGTGGGCAAAGTCTAGGCACGGCTTCGCCATGGCGGCATGGCCTGCAGGGCAACTCCGGATTAACGGGCAGTTATGGCCCGCACCGTTGCGTGCGCTGTGCGCATGCCGCCGATCAGCCCGGTGCGCAGCTGCCCGCGTGGGCCCGCGCCTGATAGCCCACAGGCGTGAGGCGAAACGCGCGCTGCACCGCCGTGCCCATGTGCGACTGGCTGGCATAGCCCGCCAACGCTGCTGCATCTGCCAGCGCGTTGCGCGGGTCTTCGAGCGCGTGGCGCACGCGCTGCAGGCGGCGCTCGTTCACGTAGGCGTGCGGCGTCATGCCGGTCAGCTGCTTGAAGTGGCGCAGAAAGGCCAGCGGCGTGTGCTGCACCTGGGCGCTCAACGCCGCAAGCGACAGGTCTTCATCGGGTTGGCCGATCTCGTCATCGATGCGCTCCAGCACGCGCGCATACAGCGGTCGCAGCGCTGCCAGGGCCTGGGGCCTGGCCGGGGCCGCATGGACGGCGTCGAGCCCGGCCAGAAAAGCCTGCACCAGCGCATCCATCTGCCCGGGCGGTGCCTGCTGCACCAGCAGCCCGCGCAGTGCCAGGGCCTGCTCCAGCAGGGCAGGGGGTGCGGTGCGCTGCGGGCGGGTTGCGGGCTGCCCAGCATCCGCACGGGATGCATCCCAGCGGACCACCAGGTACTCGCCGCCGGTAGCCGATTCCGAGAACACGTCCAGGCCCGGCGGCGTGAACGACATGGTGCCCACCCAGGTATCGAAGTCCTCGCGCCGGTCGGTGCCTATGGCGTGCACGCCGCGTTGGCGCTCCAGTGCGATGCCCAAGGAGGCCTGACCTGCATCGTCCCGCGCGCTGTAGGGCGAGCGCGCGAGCAGTTCCACCGTGAGGGCGGCAGCACCTGGAGCGGCTGAAATTCCGTGATAGACGATGGAATGCACGCTGGGGATGATGGCAGCTTTCAACCAGGAGATCCATGTGAAGACCATAGGCCTGATCGGCGGCATGAGCTGGGAATCGACCGCCGAGTACTACCGCCTGATGAACCAGGAGGTGCGCAAGCGCCTGGGGCCGCTGCGCTCGGCGCAGTTGCTCATCCACAGCGTGGACTTCGGCCCCATCGCCCAGGCCCAGCACGAAGGCCGCTGGGACGATGCCGGCGCCCTGCTGGCCGACAGCGCGCGCAGGCTGCACGCTGCGGGCGCCGACGCCATCGTGCTGTGCACGAACACCATGCACAAGCTGGCCGGCACCATTGCCGCCGCCACACCGCTGCCGTTTCTGCACATCGCGGCACCCGTGGGCGAGGCGGCGCGGTCACAGGGCTTGCGAAAGCTGGGCCTGCTGGCCACGGCTTTCACCATGGAGCAGGCATTTCTCAAGGACAAGCTGGTGCAGGACTACGGCCTTGAAGTCGCCACGCCTGACGGACCCACCCGCGCCGAAGTGCACCGCGTGATCTACGACGAGCTGTGCCAGGGCATCGTGCGCGATGCGTCGCGCCTCTTCTACCAGCAAGCCATTGCGCAACTGCAGGCCCAGGGCTGCGACGCCATCGTGCTGGGTTGCACCGAGATATCGCTGCTGGTGCAGCAAGGCCACAGCCCGCTGCCACTGCTGGACACCACGGCCCTGCATGCCCAGGCGGCGGTAGATTTTGCGCTGCAGTAGCCGGCGGTTGGCAACGGTGCCTGCAAATTCGGTTAGAATCTGAGGCTAGCGGCGCGATAGCAAATCGGTTATGCCCCGGATTGCAAATCCGGTTAGACCAGTTCGACTCTGGTTCGCGCCTCCAGAATTTTTGAAGCCAGTATTGAAAAGCCCGCTATCGCATCGATAGCGGGCTTTTTTGTTATGGCCGCTTCACGGCAATCCTCCCACCGGGCTGGATGGACGGGGTCGCTTTGTTGGGGGGGGGCGCATGGCAGGCCCGTGCCCGCGTTCACAGGGGCGCGAGCGCACCCACCAGCGAGGGCGTGAAGTCGGCACCACCCTCAGGCTTGGCCCCATGGGCCCATGCCAGCAGGGCGGCGGGTGGCATGGGGCGCGCGAACAGAAAGCCCTGTAGTTCGTCGCAGTCCATGGCCAGGAGAATGTCGCGCTGTCTCTCGGTCTCCACCCCCTCGGCCACCACGCGCAGGCCCAGGGCGTGGGCCAGGCCCACCACGGCGGCCACCACGGCGCGTGCGTTGTTGCTGTGTTCAAGGTCTCCCACGAAACTGCGGTCGATCTTGAGCTGCCGGGCGGGCAACTGGCTCAGGTAGCGCAGGCTGGAGTAGCCGGTGCCGAAGTCGTCGATGGACAGGTACACGCCGATATCGCCGAGCCCCTCGAAGGTGTGCTGCACGGCCTTGATGTCCTCCATCGCCACCGTCTCGGTGATCTCGCACAGCAACTGCGAAGCGTCCAGGCCATGGTCTTGCAGGATCTGCCCGATGCGCTCGACCAGGCCCTTGTCGCGCAGTTGGTGCACGGACAGGTTCACCGCCACGCGCATGCGCAGGCCGTCGCGGGCCCACTCGGCGGTCTGGCGGCAGGCCTCGTCGATGACCCATTGGCCGAGACGGCCGATGAGGCCTATCCGCTCCGCCAGAGGAATGAACACGAGCGGGCTGACCATGCCGTGGCGCGGGTGGTTCCAGCGCAGCAGGGCCTCGACACCGCTGATCTGGCCCCGCCGCCCGTCGATCTTGGGCTGGTAGTGCAGGGACAGTTGTCCCCGCTCCAGCGCATGGCGCAGATCGCCCTGCAGTGCCAGCTGCTCCGACACGTCGGACACCATGTGGGGCTCGAACAGTGCGTAGCAGCTGCCGCCTGCGCGCTTGGCGGCGTACATCGCTGCGTCGGCATTGGCCACGATCTTGTTGCTCTCGCTGTGGCCCGGGTGCACCACGATGCCGATGGAGCAGGAGATCTCGATGCGCCGCCCCGATGCCTCGAAGGGCTGCGACAGCGACGCCAGCACCCTCTGGGCCACGGAGATGCAGGCTTGTTCGTCGGCCACGTCGTTGAGCAGGATCAGGAACTCGTCGCCACCCACGCGGGCCACGGTGTCGCAGTCACGGGCCTCGTCGCGCAGGCGCGATGCCGCCTTGCGGATCACGACATCGCCCACCGCATGCCCGAACGAGTCGTTGATGGGCTTGAACCCGTCCAGGTCCACGAACAGCACGGCCATGCGTTCGACCACCCCGTCGTGGTTGCTGCGCTCCAGCCGGCGGGTGGCCTGGACCAGGCGGTCCTCGAACAGCAGGCGGTTGGGCAGCCCCGTCAACGGGTCGGCAAAGGCGCGCTGCTGGAGCTCTTCGTTGGCGGCCTGCAGGCGCGCGTTGCTCTCGTGCATGGAATGCGATGCGCCTCGCGCGGCGCGCTGCAGCCGGGAATCCAGGATGGAAGTGAGCAAGGTGACCACCAGCAGTGCGCCCGCAATCATGGCCACAGACGTCTGCAGGCCGGACCCGCCCAGCTCGCCGGCAGTCAGGCAGACCGAGCCCATCGCGAAGCTGGCGGCCGCCATGCCCAGGTAGTGCGTGCCGCAGATCGCCATGGCGAACACGAACGCCGCCGCCAACTGGTAGCCCATGCGCCGAGGCCGCTCCACCCGGCGCAGCAACTTGAAGATGAGCAGCGCCAGCGTGGACGCGAGGAACGACACCAGCACCGACAGCGCCACCAGCGGCATGTCCCAGGTGATGCCGGGCGACATGCGCATGGCGGCCATGCCCAGGTAGTGCATGGCGGTGATGCCGCCGCCCATCGCCATGGCGCCAAGCAGGATGCGCAGGTTGTCGAGCCGCTTTCGGCTGGCCAGTTCCAGGGCTATGCCGGATGCCGCCATCGCCGCCAGCCAGGACGCGAAGGTCAGCCCCTGCGAGTAGCCGATGGGAATGGGCAGCTCCAGCGCCTGCATGCCCACGAAATGCATGGACCAGATGCCGGTTCCCATGACCAGCGAACCCGCAGCCCACCAGGCCAGGCCGATGTCGCGTTGCGAGGTGCGCACCCTGCGGGCCATGTCGAAGCTCACATAGGAGGCGAACATGGCCATGGCCAGCGACACCGCCACCAGGAAGAGGTTGTAGCTCGAAGGCATGAACGCTGTCACGAAAGCTTCCGATCCCGATCAAAGGTGCAGAAATGGCCTGACAGTGAGCAGGCCAGGCGACCATGGCGCCCCCTGCAGTTTGGAGCCCTGGATGCGGACACGACGCGATCCGCAGAAAGCGTACATCTGTCGCGCGAAAAAGAGGTTAGGAAATGCAAGCGAGCTATCTTCCCAGGGGCTTTCGCGCTGCGCTGTAGGTGAAAGGCCCGTCGGGCTGCTGCGGCCGATGGATGGCTGATCGACAATCACGCCATGCAATTCCAGCCCATCCTTGAAGAAATCGTCGAGACAGTGCGCCCTCTGCTGGGCGCACAAGGCCACGTGGCCAACTACATCCCGGCGTTGGCGCGGGTGCCGGCGGCCCAGTTCGGCATCGCGCTGCGCACCTGCGATGGCCAGGAGGCGCAGGCCGGCGACAGCGGTACACGTTTCTCGATCCAGAGCATCTCCAAGCTCTTTGCCCTGACCCTGGGGATGGGGGCCTTGGGCGATGCCCTGTGGGACCGCATCGGCCGCGAACCTTCGGGCAACCCGTTCAATTCTCTGGTGCAACTGGAGGCCGAGCAGGGGACGCCGCGCAACCCCTTCATCAATGCCGGCGCGATTGCAGTCACCGATCGCCTGGTCAGCCAGGGTGATGCCAAGGCCGCCCTGCTGCAGCTGTTGTCCAGCCTGTGCAACGAGCCGGTGCACTTCGACGAGGAAGTGGCCGCCTCAGAGGCTGCCACCGGCTTTCGCAACATGGCGCTGGGCAACTTCATGAAGAGCTTTGGCAAGATCGACAACGATGTCGCGGCCGTGCTGGATGCCTACTTTCACCACTGCGCGGTGGGCATGAGCTGCCTGCAGCTTGCGCGCGCCACCGGTTACCTGTGCCGCGATGGCCGCCACCCGTTCAGTGGCGAGCAACTGCTGACCGAGCGGCAGACGCGCCGCATCAATTCGCTGATGCTGACCTGCGGCACCTACGACGCGGCCGGAGAGTTTGCGTTCCGCATCGGCCTGCCCTGCAAGAGCGGCGTGGGCGGTGGCATCGTGGCGGTGGTTCCTGACCGCCTGAGCCTGTGCGTGTGGTCGCCCGCGCTCGATGCAACCGGGAACTCGCTGCTGGGCATGCACGCGCTGGAACTGTTCACCACCAGGACGGGGCTGTCGGTGTTCTGATGGCGGACCTTCGACACGGCCGCGCTGCGCAGCAGGCCAGTGAGCATCTCCCGCACGACCGAGGCCCTCGATCCTGCACACTGCACGCCGGTTCCGTAGTAGCATGGAACCGCCGCAGCACCAGCGGCTTCCTCCCCTCGTGACCATCACGAGTTCAAGCCCGCCTCCATACGGGCTTTTTTCCGGGTGGAGCATGGGCGGCTCCAGGTCGATCTGCAGTGCGCTCGCCCTGTGCCGCGCAAGGCAGACGCAAATTTTTTGGCCCTGAGGTTTGCAAGCCCAAAAAATGGCGCTATAATTTGAGTCTTGCTGATGCAGACTGACGGTAACGACAGCAGCACAGTGAAATGCGGGAATAGCTCAGTTGGTAGAGCGCAACCTTGCCAAGGTTGAGGTCGAGAGTTCGAGACTCTTTTCCCGCTCCAGATTCAAAAAGGGAAGCTTAGGCTTCCCTTTTTTCTTGGCGTCGTGCAATGGCCGCTTCCGATGCGGCCATTGTGTGACCGGATGCGACAGGGCATTGCACACCCGCACGGCCCACGCTACGCTGCGACACAGGTCCGTGCCTTGCACGGCCGCCGTGGTCAGCCGGCGCCCCGATGGTGAAATTGGTAGACACTGCGGACTTAAAATCCGCCGCTTTCCTGAAAAGGGGCGTGCCGGTTCGACCCCGGCTCGGGGCACCAGATAACGGTTTGAAGCTATCAATTGCATAGCTGTCCTTTCCGCAATCCTGTGATCATTTCCGCAGGCGCCACTGCCCGTTGTCCTCAGCCGTATCACTCCCCGGCGGTCGGCAGCCATACGCTGGCGACCAGCCCTGGGCCGTCCTGTGCAGGCGCCAATTCCAGCCCTCCGCCCATCAGCTGCGCATAGCGCGCCACGATGGATAGGCCCAGCCCCGCGCCCTGGCCCAGGCGCACGCCTTGATCGCCCTGCGCCCAGCGCTGCAGCAGGCGCCGGGCCAGCGCGGCGTCCACACCAGGGCCGTTGTCGGCCACGCTCAGCACCGCATGCCCGCCGCGCACCTGCAGTGCCACGGTGATGCGCGGCGGGCTGCCGTGCCCGTAGCGCAGCGCGTTGTCCAGCAGGTTGTTCAGGATGCCCTCAATGAGTGCGGCATCTGCGCGCACCTGCACGGTCTGGTCCAGGCCTTCTGCGCCCAGGTCCACGCCCATAAAGTCTGCGCGCGGCAGGAGGCGCAGCACGACATCGCGGACCAAGACGTTGAGCTCCATCGTCTGCAGTGCCAGGGCAATGCCGCCTTCGGCCGCGCGTGCCAGCGCCAGCAACTGGTCCACCGTGCGGCTGGCCCGCTGCTCGGCCTCGGTGATGCCTTGGAGCTCGCTGCGCCAGACGGCGGGGTCGTCCTGCGCCAGCGCGTGGGAGGCCTGCGCGCGGATGCCTGCGAGCGGCGTGCGCAGCTCGTGCGCCACGTTGCCGGCGAACTCGCGCTGGGCATGCAGGCTGTGCTGCACCCGCGCCAGCAGGCCATCCAGGGCCACGCCCAGGCGTTGCACATCGCTGCTGCCCGCCTGCTGCGTCAGCGCCTGGGGCAGGGGCTGCAGGTCGGCCGCGTCGCGCTGGTCAACGGCATCCTGCAGGGCAGTCAGTGGCCGCAGGTCGCGTTCGATGCCGCGCAGCAGCCAGGAGCCCAACACCACCAGCAGCCACAGCTGGGCCAGGCCTGAATAGACCAGCAGCCTGCGCAGCAGGTGCGTGCGCTCGGCCGTGGTTTGCGCCATGACCACCGTGAAGGAGGGTGTTCCCTGGGTGAGCAAGCTCACGCGGCGCAACTCCAGCCCCTCGCGTGCGAGCTGCGAAAACGCATGGGTGCTGCCCGGGGCCACCGTGCCTGCTGCCAGCCCATGGTCGCCAGCGAGGAAGCTGCCGTCGGGCCCGTACACCGCAAACCACACCGTCTCGCTCTGGTCGAAACGCAGCAGGTCCACCTCGCGGGGCGTCAGGTCCAGCCGCAGCGCTGCGGCGCCCTGGCCGCTGCGGTCTTTGATGCCACCGCCGTGCACCAGCGCCGCCAGCGCATGGGCGTCGTCCAGCAGCGCACGGTCAAATGCCTGGGCCACGAAGTGGTTGCCCACGCCCAGCACCACGGCGCTGCCCAGCCCCCAGATCAGCAGCAACGACAGCAGCACGCGGCGCCCGATGCGCTGGCGCAGCGCGGGTGGGCGCTGGCTATGCGGGGCCAGTGGCATCGTCCTCCAGCACGTAGCCCAGCCCGCGCAGGGTGCGAATGGCGGCGCCGCTGCCCGCAATCCTGCGCCGCAAGCGCGAGAAGGAGGCTTCCAGTGCGTTGTCGCCCACCGCCTCGCCCGCATCCGACAGGCGCGCGGAAAGGTCGCCCTTGCTCAGCACGCGGCCAGGGGGCGTCATCAGCTCCCACAGCAGATCGAACTCGCGCGCGGGCAGCTCCAGTGGCTGCCCTGCCACGCTGACGCGGCGCGCCTGCCGGTCCAGCGCCAGCCGGCCCACGGTGACCCAGTCGGCCGTGCCGCTAGCGCGCCGCAGCAGGGCGCGCAGGCGGGCCTCGACCTCTTTCAGCTCATAGGGCTTGCCCAGGTAGTCGTCGGCCCCGGCGTCCAGCCCGGCGATGCGTTCCTCGGTGCTGTCGCGTGCGCTGAGCACCAGCACGGGGGTGCGGTCGCCGCGCGCGCGGGCGCTGCGCAGCGCGGTGAGCCCGCTGCCCAGGCCGCTGCGGGCATGCGCCGCATGGGGCAGGTTCAGGTCCAGCAGCACGGCATCAAAGGCCTGAACGGCCCACCAGTGCTGGGCGTCTTCCACGGTGTGGGCCAGCTCGACGCGGTGGCCCGCGTTCTCAAGGCCCCGGGCCATGGTGCGGCTCAGCACGGGGTCGTCTTCCACCAGGAGGAGGCGCATGGGAGGAGGGGGCTACGTGGAATTACGCATGGCCGGGATCAGCCTGCGATCAGGTTCGATGGAGATAGTCCTCACGTCAGCATACCCCAGCCATAGGGGCATTCCCATCAGCCTTTCTGGAGACAACACTACATGGTCAATCGCAATCTCGTCCGGGGCTTTGCCCTCATGGCCCTGGCGCTGGGCTTCGGCCTGCCGTCGATGGGCTACTCGCTGGGCCAGCTCAGCCGTGCCGGCCCGGGGCTGTTCCCGTTCATCGTCAGCTGCATGCTGTTCACCATCGGGGTCATCACCGTGGTGCGCGCGCGCCTGGTGGCGCCGGTGCCGATGGATTTCCAGGTGCGCAACATCGCCATCATCCTCACCAGCCTGTGCGGCTTCGCGGCCCTGTCGCACTTCGTGAACATGATCGCGGGCATCGTCTTCCTGGTGTTCTGCTCGGGCTTTGCCGGCACGTCGTACTCGGTGGTGCGCAACCTCAAGATCGCCGCAGTGCTGGTGGGCATTGCCTTCATGTTCCAGAAGCTTCTGGGCGTCAACCTGCCGCTGTACTGAGGTCGCCATGGACGTTCTACACAACCTCGCGTTCGGCTTCAGCCACGCACTGACACTGCAGAACCTGATGTTCTGCGCCCTGGGCTGCACCGTGGGCACCCTGGTGGGCCTGCTGCCGGGCCTGGGCCCGCTGGCCACCATCAGCCTGCTGCTGCCGCTGACCTATTCCATCGACACCACCGGCGCGCTGATCATGCTGGCCGGCATCTACTACGGGGCGCAGTACGGCGACAGCGTGAGCGCCATCACCATGAAGATCCCGCACGCCAGCTCCATCGTGGCGTGCATCGACGGGTACCAGATGACCTTGAAGGGCAAGACGGGCCTGGCGCTGTTCACTGCGGGGGTCTCCAGCTTCATCGGCGGCACGGTAGCCATTGTGGTGCTGGCGTTCCTGGCCCCCAGCCTGGGCGAAGTGGCCTTTCTGTTTGGCCCTGCGGACTACTGTGCGCTGATGCTGGTCGGCTTCGTGTGCGTGAGCTTCGTCACCACCGGCAGCCTGCTCAATGGCCTGGCCATGTGCATGGTGGGCGTGCTGCTGGGCTCGATCGGCACCGACGTCAACAGCGGCCTGGCGCGCTTCACCTTCGACATGCCCTTCCTGGCAGACGGCGTGGGCATCGTGAGCATTGCGCTCGGCTGCTTCGGCATTGCCGAGATCACCAAGAACCTGGATGCGCGCGAAGAGCGCTCGCCGTTCAACGGCAAGATCAAGCTGATGCCCACCTGGCCCGAGTTCAAGCGCATCATCCCCAGCGCCCTGCGCGGCAGCGTGGTGGGCTCCATCCTGGGCATTCTGCCCGGCGGCGGGCCGGTGATTGCACAGTTTGCGGCCTATGCGCTGGACAAGAAGGTCAGCAAGTACCGCCACGAGATCGGTACCGGCTGCATCGAGGGCGTGGCCGGCCAGGCCGCTGCCGACGAGGCCGCCGCGCGCACCAGCTTCATCCCGCTGATGAGCATCGGCATCCCCGAGAACGCCGTGATGGCACTGATGATGGCCGCCTTCATCATCAAGGGTATCCAGCCCGGCCCGAACATGATCGCCGGCCACCCCGAGCTCTTCTGGGGCCTGGTGGCCAGCATGTGGGTTGGCAATTGCTTTTTGCTGATCCTGAACGTGCCGCTGGTGCGCTACTGGCTGTCGGTGTTCAAGATCCCGTACAACGTGCTGTTCCCGGCCATCCTGTTCTTTTGCTGCATCGGCACCTACAGCATCAACAACAACCTGGACGACGTGTTCATCACCGTGGCCTTCGGTGCGCTGGGCTACCTCTTCATGCGGCTGGCGATGGACCCTTCACCGCTGATGCTGGGCTTCATCCTGGGCCCCATGCTGGAGGAGAACTTCCGCCGCTCCATGCTGCTGTCGCGCGGCAGCTTCGATGTGTTCGTGAGCCGCCCGATCAGCGGCACGCTGCTGGGCCTCATCGCTGCTTTCATCTTATGGCAGACGGTGGCTTTCTTCCGTCAGCGCGGCGCCAATGCCAAGCCGTTGGCTATAGAGCCAGCGGTCACCTGAGCTTCACCCCCCGCTTGGTGAAGGCAAGGGCTGGCCGCCATGCGGCCAGCCCTTGTTTTTCGCGTCTTGTGGATGATGGCGTTCGGTCACTTCGCGCTCCGTGTTTTCATGCGGATTTGCATTCAATCGGATAGCCAGGCGGGGAGCCGCAGACAGTGCTTTCGCACGGCAAGGCGACCGAATGACTTTATACGTTTGAAGGCAAAGCCGCATTAGTGGCGAGAAACAGCTGTTTCCAGCAATCCCATCGCTTTGTGCACGGCACCCATCCGTTTGCTTTGGGCGCGGGCTGCTTGCACGATGTCGCCCATGGCATTCGAAGCGTGCGTGGCCGATGCCTGAATGACATCCATGATGCTGCCTGTGGCCTGCACGTGGGCGTCGCCATCGCGCACCCGCTGGGACGATGCCGCAATCAAGGTCTTGATCTCCTGGGCAGCGCCAGCGCTTCTCTGGGCCAGGCCGCGGACCTCGTTGGCCACCACAGCGAAGCCTCTTCCCTGATCTCCGGCACGTGCGGCTTCCACCGCCGCATTGAGTGCCAGCAGGTTGGTCTGGAATGCAATGCCATCTATCAAGCCGACGATCTCTGCAATGCGCTGCGAGTCACTGCGTATGGCACCCATCGTCTCCACTGCGTCGGCGGTGGCGCTGGTTCCAGCGTGGGCCACCTGCAGCATTTTCTGGGTTTGCTGGTGCGCTTCATTGGCCTTGCTGGCGCTCTCGGACACCAGTGCATTGAGCTGCTCGAACGCGATCTGCAGGGTATGGGTGGCTTCGAAGCGCGCCGTGATGTCGGTCGCGTACTTGACGACCTTGAACGGCCGGCCCGTGCTGTCCATGACCGGGTTGTAGCTCGCTTCGATCCATACCGATTGCCCGTTCTTGCCCACCCGCTGGAATTGGCCTGAATGGACATTGCCAGAACCAAGGCGGTGCCAGAAGGCCAGGTAGTCGGACGTATTGCGCTGTTCTGGGGGCACGAATATGCGATGGTGCTGCCCTACGATCTCGCGCTCGTCCCGATACCCCATGGCGTCGAGAAAGTTGCGGTTGGCTCGCATGATGGTCCCGTCCAGTCCGAACTCGATGACGGCCTGTGCACGGTTGATTGCCATCAACTGGCTTTGTGCTTCGGCATCTCCCAGTGCCTGTGCGGTGATGTCCATCGCGTACTTCACGACCTTGAGGACCGTGCCGTCCTCGCGCACCACGGGGCTGTAGTTGGCTTGCAGCCAAATGTCGCGGCCATCACCGCGCAGGCGCCGGCAGCGGCCAATGAAAGCCTCGCCCCGCTTGAGCTTCTTCCAGAAGTCCGAATACTCGGCGGATTGCGCTTCCTGGGGATCCACAAAAATCCGGTGGGGCTGGCCGGCAATGTCTTTCAATGCATAGCCCATCGCGTGCAGGAAATTGTCGTTTGCGGCCAGGATCACGCCCTCGGGAGTGAATTCGATGACAGCTTGATTCCCGTACAAGGCGCGGAGCTGGCGCCGCATCATGCGGCTGCCAAAGACGGTTCGTAAGAACCCCGAGGGAATGGACTTTCTCATGGAAACACCTGGTTGCACTTCTGGAGGCAATAGAGTATTTGCGCGGTTGCATCTTCTTTGTAGTCAATTGCGCCGTCTGGCTGCACGCTTTGTCGGTAGTCGCGCCTTTGCGCCAACACTACGATCGGATGGGTCTGCCCCATTGATGGCGTGCAGCTTGTGGCGTGTGCCCCCTGCGCCGGGCTATGTGCAATGGCTTCTGCGCCACGCCATCCAAATGGCCTTGGCGCCATGAGAAAATAGCGCTATCGTGGGGCTGAAAGGCTGCACCAGCGCCGACAAGGCTCCATCTTTCCCCCATTCCAGGGCAAGCCAGCAGGCATGAGGCTTGCCGACCCCGGTTACGGGCACTATTACGATCCAGTCATGTCAAGTTACAACGCACCCTTCGAAATCCACGTCCACGGCCAGGTCCAACTGCGCGCCGATGCCAGCTTCGACCAGATCCAGGAGGCCTTGAAGCCCTTGTGGAAGTACGCTGGCGCGCGTTCGCTGGCCGATGGCGCCGCCAGTGCCTATGAAGAAGAGCCGGGCATCAAGTTCGACGCGCAGGAGCATTTGCTGCAGATGTGCTGGACCGTGCGCGGCGATGAGGACTTCCGCCAGTCGCTGGATGAGATGTGCATGAGTCTCAACGAGCTGTCCGAGCTGGGCGCTGCCATCGAGGTCACCTTCTACGACGCCGACTTCGATGAAGACGAAGACGGCGAAGAGGGCGCCGAGTCGCGCGACGACTTCCTGATGCTCTTCGTGGGCCCCACGCCGGCCGCCATCATGCAGGTGCAGCGCGACCTGCTGGTGCAGGATGTGGTGAACATGATGGAACGCCATTTCGACGGCGCCGAGCTGGGTGGTGTGGTGGCCGAGATCGACAAGCTGTTCAGCCAGCGCTTCGATGCCCTGGTGAACTCGCTGGAGATCGGCAAGCCCCCGCGCGGCCCCGGTGGCGGCGGTTCGGGCGGCAGCGGCCATGGTGGCGGCGGGCGCCGTCCGCGCCACCTGCACTGATCCTTCGGTTCCCCAGCATCAGTCTCCCAACGGCCCTTCAGGGAAGTGGGGAGCGTGACGCATGACGACGACCGCCCCGGCGCTGCTGCCCTACCTGCAGTCCTACCCCGCCCCCTTGCAGCAGCAGGCCCGCGACCTCCTCGCCCAGGGCCGGCTGGGTGTGGCACTGCTCAAGAAGTACCCCGAGGCCCATGCCGTGCGCAGCGACAAGGCGCTGTACGACTATGCGCAGGAGCTGAAAAGCCGCCACCTGCGCAATGCGGGCACCATCAACAAGGTCATCTTCGACAACAAGATCCACGTGGTGCGGCATGCCCTGGGGCTGCACACCACCGTGTCACGGGTGCAGGGCAATCGCCTCGCCACCAAACATGAAATCCGCATCGCCGCGATGTTCAAGCAAGGGCCCGATGAATTCTTGCGCATGATCGTCGTGCACGAACTCGCGCACCTGCGCGAGAAGGACCACGGCAAGGCCTTCTACCAGCTGTGCCAGCACATGGAGCCGCAGTACCACCAGTACGAGTTCGATCTGCGCCTGTACCTCACGCATGTCGAGCACTCGGGCGAGCGGCTGTGGGGTGGGGCGCCTGCGTAAAGATGTGGGCGAAAGCGAGGGGGTGAGTTGCCGAGCGCTGGCGGGGCTCATACGGATTTGCATTTGATCGTATAGCTAGGCCGGAGCCGCAGACAGTGCTGTAGCACGGCAAGGCGAACCAACGACGCTATACGGTTAAAGGCAAATCCGTATCAGTTCATCCCCACTTGCAGCGTTCCTGGGCCGGCACGGGCTCGGGCGCGGGTTTCTCGCTGTCGCGGTTGAAGTCGAAGCCGGTGATCACCACCAGGCGGCGGTAGACCGGCGAACCATTGGCCATGGGCCTGGCCGGTGGCGTGCCGAACGGGGCCGAGGCGTGCACCAGCTTGAGCATGTGCTCGTCCAGCGCCTTGTCCTGCGATGACTGCAGCACGTCTGCCTGTATCACCGCGCCGTCGTTGCCCAGGGTGACGCCCACCACGCCCTGGCCGTAAAGCTTGCGCCCGTCCTGGCTCGGAAAATAGCGCGTGCCGCAATCTTCGATGCGCATCTTCATGCGCTCGTAGTAGGTCTTCATGGGCGCGCTCATCTTCGCGCTCGGTGATATGTATAGATCCCGGGGAAGGTTGGCGCGGCCTTCGATCTCCGCGATGCGGGCGCGCAGCCGCTGCTTGCGCACGGTCTCCGGCATCTCCGCCAACTGGCGCTTGAGGTCCTGGATCATGGCGCGCTGGGCTTTTTCAAGCTCCGCGATCTGTTCCTGTGCCAGGTCCTGTGGCGAGGGTGCGGAAGGAGGGGCTGTCTGCGCCACGGCGCAGGCCACAGCCAGCAGCGGCACGAGGGTCATGAGCCGTAGGGCTCGCAGGGAGGTGGTCATGCCGGGTCGGTCGTCAAGAAGCGCCAAAAAAGCCAGCGCGCCTAGGCTGCGCTGTGTTCGGTGGTGTGAGATGCAATCGCCACCGTCTGGCAGCAGTCGGCGGGCAGGTCCAGCCAGCGCTGTGCCGCTGCCTGCAACTGGGGCAGGCCGCCGGTGGTGAAGAGCTGCGCCTGTGGCGTTTCTGCGGCGGCGGTTGCCAGCAGGCCGGCGCTTTCGAGCAGGCGCCGCGTCTGGCGCGCCACCGGCTCGCCGGTCTCGATGAAGCGCACCGTGGGCCCCACCAGCGTGCGCAGGTCGCGCTCGGCAAAGATGTAGTGCGTGCAGCCCAGCACCAGCGTGTCGATGGCACCGGCGCCGGTGCCGAAGGCGCCCATGGCGTCGATGTAGCGTTCGCACAGTTCCCAGGTCTCGGTGCCCTGGGGGCTGGCGGGCACGGGGCGGTCCACACTGCGTTCGATGGCGTGGGCCAGGCCATCGCAGGGCTGTACCACGAACTCGGCCTGGCCCTGCAGGCTGGCCAGCAGCTTGCCGAACTTGGCGCTGGTCAAGGTGCCGCGCGTGCCGATCACGCCCACTCGCCCGGTCTGCGTCACGGCCAGGGCGGGCTTGATGGCCGGCTCCAGCCCCACCAGCGGCAGCGCTGGGTGGCGGCTGCGCACCTCGTGGATGGCCGCAGCCGTGGCCGTGTTGCAGGCCACCACCAGCGCCTTGATTCCATGCTGCTCCAGCAGGTAGCGCGTGATGGCATGCGTGCGCGCGCCCACATAGGCATCGCCGCGCTCGCCATAGGGGGCATGCGCGCTGTCGGCCAGGTAGACGAAGCGCTCGTGCGGCAACTCGGCGCGCAGCGCCCGCAGCACGCTGAGGCCGCCCACGCCGCTGTCAAAGACGCCGATGGGCTGGGAATTCGGGAAGGTCATTGCGGGAAGGGACGGGGCGGGCGGTGGAAAAGAAAAGCGTGCCGAGCAATGTAACTCCACCACGCCTGCGGCGCACGGGCACCGGTATGAAAACCTGTCGCGTGCCAAGAAAAATCCCCCGGCCGTGCCTGATGCACTGCCGGGGGATCGGGGTCTTGGCCGGGCTCTTCAGCCAGCGCCGTCAGCCGGTTAGGCCGCTGCTACCTCGATACCGCGGAACTCGCCGGTGGCAATGCGTTTTTGCCACTCCGCCGGCCCGGTGATGTGGGCACTCGTGCCCCCCGCATCCACCGCCACCGTCACCGGCATGTCCACCACGTCGAACTCGTAGATCGCTTCCATTCCCAGGTCCGCAAAGCCCAGCACCTTGGCGGTCTTGATGGCCTTGCTCACCAGATAGGCGGCGCCGCCCACGGCCATCAGGTAGGCGCTCTGGTGTTTCTTGATCGCCTCGATGGCCACCGGCCCGCGCTCGGACTTGCCGATCATGGCGATCAGGCCGGTCTCGGCCAGCATCATCTCGGTAAAGCCGTCCATGCGCGTGGCGGTGGTCGGGCCGGCGGGGCCCACGGCCTCATCGCGCACCGGGTCCACCGGGCCCACGTAGTAGATCACGCGGTTGGTGAAGTCCACGGGCAGCTTCTCGCCCCGGGCCAGCATGTCCTGGATGCGCTTGTGCGCGGCATCGCGGCCGGTGAGCATCTTGCCGTTGAGCAGCAGGGTGTCGCCGGGCTTCCAGCTGGCCACTTCTTCCTTGGTCAGGGTGTCCAGGTTGACCTTCTTGCTCTTGTTGTAGTCGGGTGCCCAGTTCACGTTGGGCCACAGGTCCAGCGAGGGCGGGGTCATGTACACCGGGCCCGAGCCATCCATCACGAAGTGCGCATGGCGCGTGGCCGCGCAGTTGGGGATCATCGCCACGGGCTTGCTGGCCGCGTGCGTGGGGTACATCTTGATCTTCACGTCCAGCACCGTGGTCAGGCCGCCCAGGCCCTGCGCGCCGATGCCCAGGGCGTTGACCCTGTGGTACAGCTCCAGGCGCATCTCCTCGACCTTGTCGAGCTTCTCGCCGCGCGAGGACTTGGCCTGCAGCTCGTACATGTCCAGGTCGTCCATCAGACTTTCCTTGGCCAGCAGCACTGCTTTTTCTGCCGTGCCGCCGATGCCGATCCCGAGCATGCCCGGCGGGCACCAGCCGGCGCCCATGGTGGGCACGGTCTTGAGCACCCAGTCGATGACGCTGTCACCGGGGTTGAGCATGATCATCTTGCTCTTGTTCTCGCTGCCGCCGCCCTTGGCCGCGACGGTGATGTCCAGACTGGCGCCGGGCACGATCTGCGCGAAGATCACCGCAGGCGTGTTGTCCTTGGTGTTCTTGCGGTCGAACTCGGGGTCGGCCACCACGCTGGCGCGCAGGGTGTTGTCGGGGTGGTTGTAGCCACGGCGCACGCCTTCGTTGATGGCGTCTTCCAGGCCGCCGGGGAAGCCTTCCCAGCGCACGTCCATGCCCACCTTCAAAAACACGTTGACGATGCCGGTGTCCTGGCAGATGGGGCGCTGGCCGGTGGCGCTCATCTTGCTGTTGGTCAGGATCTGGGCGATGGCGTCCTTGGCCGCGGCGCTCTGCTCGCGCTCGTAGGCGCGCGCCAGGTGGGCGATGTAGTCGCTGGGGTGGTAGTAGGAGATGTACTGCAGCGCAGCAGCAACGGACTCGACGAGATCGTCGTACTTGATCGTGGTGGTCATCGTGTTTCTGTCGTGGGCGGAACGGGGGCGTGTCTGTGCACGCTGTGGCTGCCGCCTGGGACGGCGCCGGGCGCAATTATCCCACCCGCGTGCTGACAGGGGACTGGCACGGGAAATGACCCGCATTCGCTGAGCCGCGGCGCAAAAGATAGGATGGTGCAACTTCACCATCTGGCGCCTTCACCCATGGTCTACGCCTCGACAGAGCTTGAGTTTCTCGGTGCCCTTCTGGCGGCCGCAGCGCGTGAGGAAATCATGCCCCGCTTCGCGCGCCTGTCTGCGGTGGACCGCCGGCAGAAGACCTCGGCCTTCGATATCGTGACGGACGCCGATGAAGCCGCCGAGGCCGCCATCCTGTCCGCGCTGAGGGCACGGCACGCAGGCGCGTCGTTCATCGGCGAGGAGTCCGCCGGGCGCGACCCCTCGCTGCTCGCCACCATCGCCACGGCCGACCTGGCTTTCATCATCGATCCGCTGGACGGTACCAAGAACTTCGCCTCGGGCCTGCCGCTGTTCGGCGTGATGGCGGCCGTGACCGTGGCGGGGGAGGTGGTCGCCGCGGCCATTCACGACCCCGTGCGCGCGGATACGGCCTTTGCCATCAAGGACGGCGGCGCGTGGATGCAATCGGCAGGCGGCGAGCGCACAGTGCTGCAGGTGGCGCCGCCGGTGCCGGTGGGCCAGATGGAATGCGTGGTGGGCACCAACTTCCTGCCGGAGCCGCTGCGCACAGAGGTCAACTCCCGGCTGTCGCGCCTGGGCATGAGCACCTGGTTGCGCTGCGCGGCGCACGAGTACCGGCTGGCGGCGGCCGGCCATGTGCACGCCCTGTTCTACAACCGGCTCATGCCCTGGGACCATGCCGCCGGCTGGCTGCTGCACCGTGAGGCGGGCGGGTATGCGGGCCACTTCGATGGCAGTGGCTACCTGGCATCCCACACGACCGGCGGGCTGGTCTGTGCGAGCGACCAGCGCAGCTTCGACGCCCTGCGCGCGGCCTTGCTGGCATAGCCTGCTGGCGGGGCGGGATCAGGCGGGCTCGTCCTCGGTACCGGGCTCTTCGCTGTCTTCTTCGGGGTACATGTCGGCATCGACATCCACCAGGGGCTCTGCGGGCAGGTCGCCGTCCGTGTCGTCTGCGGATGCGAGGGATTCCATGTGGTCGGGCAGGATGTCGCGCGCTTCGCGGTGCAGGCCGGGCTCCACGCTGGCGCGCTCGCCGGTGCCGTAGCGGTCGGTGTCCATCTCCGGGTCGGCGCTGTAGACGCCAGCGCTGTCGCTGCCCGAGTCGGACGCATCGCTGGGGCCCATGCTGTCATTGCCGGTGGCGCTGTGGGTGGGCGGGAGGTTGTCGGCGTCGATGCCGAGCAGGCTGCTGTTGGCCATGGAAGTCTCCGATCTGGCTGGGTGCGCACCGGTCAACGGGAGTCGGCACGGCAATGGCGGTGCGGCCACTGTGGTGCCATGGTGCGCGCGCCCTGCGCTGCGCGGTGTAAGAACATGCCGACGATTGCTACCGATGGTCACGGGGACCGCTGCGCTGGGCTTTTTGTCAGCTGCCGCGCTCTTACAAACTTCCGATCACGGACGGCGTGAAGTCCACGGCACCGTCCGGCTTTTCGCCCTGCGACCAGGCCAGGAGCGAATCCGCCGGCATGGGGCGTGCAAAGAAGAAGCCTTGCAGTTCATCGCAGTCCATGGCCAGCAGGATGTCGCGCTGGCCGATGGTTTCCACGCCCTCGGCCACCACGCGCAGGCCCAGCGCGTGCGCCAGGCTCACCACGGCGCTGACCACGGCGCGGGCGTCCTCGCTGTCTTCCAGGTCGTTGACGAAGCTGCGGTCGATCTTGAGCTGCTGCGCGGGCAGTTGGCGCAGGTAGTTGAGGCTGGAGTAGCCGGTGCCGAAATCATCGATGGACAAAAACACGCCAATGCGTGCCAGCCCGTCGAAGGTGCGCTGCGTGGCCTTGATGTCCTCCATGGCCACCGACTCGGTGATCTCGCACAGCAGCTGCGAGGCATCCAGGCCGTGGAACTGCAGCGCATGCTCGATACGCTCGGCCAGGCCGCTTTCGCGCAACTGGTGCACCGACAGGTTGATGGCCACGCGCATGCGCATGCCGCTGCGGGCCCATTCGGCCGTCTGGCGGCAGGCCTCGTTGATGACCCAGGCGCCCAGGCGCCCGATCAGGCCAAAGCGCTCGGCCAGGGTGATGAACACCATAGGGGGCACCATGCCGTGCTTGGGGTGGCTCCAGCGCAGCAGGGCCTCCACGCCGCTGATCTGGCCGCGCGTGCCGTCGATCTTGGGTTGGTAGTGCAGGGCCAGCTCGCCCCGGTCCAGCGCCTGGCGCAGGTCGTTCAGCAGCTCCAGTTGTTCCGATGCGTCCGAGCCCATGTGGGGCTCGAACAGCGCGTAGCAGCCACCGCCTGCGCGCTTGGCGGCGTACATGGCCGCATCGGCGTTGGCCACCAGCTTGTTGCGATCGCCATGGTCGGGGTGCACCACGATGCCGATGGAGCAGGCGATCTGCACCTTCTTGCCAGACACCTCGAAGGGCCGTGACAGCGATTCGAGCACGCGGTTGGCCATGCTGACGCAGGCGGCCACGTCGGTCACATCTTCCAGCAGGATCAGGAACTCGTCTCCGCCCACGCGGGCCACCGTGTCGCTCTCGCGCGCCTCCTGGCGCAGCCGGTCCGCTGCGCTGCGCAGAATCACGTCGCCGGCCGCATGGCCGAAGGAGTCGTTGATGGGCTTGAAGCCGTCGAGGTCCACGAACAGCACGGCCAGCCGGTCTTCCACGCGGTGGTGATTCGTGCGGTCCAGGCGCAGCAGGGCGTGGATGAGGCGGTCCTCGAACAGCAGGCGATTGGGCAGGCCGGTGAGGGCGTCGGCAAAGGCGCGCTGCTGCAGTTCGTCGTTGGCGGCCTGCAGGCGGGTGTTGCTCTCCTGCAGCGATTGGGTGAGCTGCTGCGCCGTGCTCTGCAGCCGCGCGTCCAGGATGGAGGTGAACAGCGTGCTCACCAGCAGCATGCCGGTGGCGATGAGCACCATCGCCGTCATGCCCGGGCCACCGAGCTCGCCCGCGCTCAGGCACACGGCGCCCACCGCAAAGCGGGCCGCTGCCATGCCGGTGTAGTGCATGCCGCAGATGGCCACTGCCATCACGAACGAGGCGGCCAACTGGTAGCCCACGCGCTGGCTGGGCCGCACGCGGCGCAGCAGCTTGAAGATGAGCAGCGCCGAGGCCGAGGCCAGCACCGCGATCAGCACCGACAGGACGACGACCCGGTAGTCCCAGACGATGCCGGGGTTCATGTCCATGGCCGCCATGCCGATGTAGTGCATGCCGCTGATGCCGGCACCCATCACCAGGGCCCCCAGTGCGAGCTGCGTGTTGCCGAAGTGCTCGCGGCTGGCCAGCTCCAGCGCCACGCCCGACGCCGCCACGGCCGCCAGCCAGGACAGCAGGGTGGCGCCGCCGGAAAAACCGATCTCGATGGGCAGCTTGAACGCCTGCATGCCCAGGAAGTGCATGGACCAGATGCCGGTGCCCATGACGATGGAGCCCGCCGCCCACCAGGCCAGGCCCACGCGGCGCTGCGCCGTGCGCACCCGCCGCGCCAGGTCCAGCGTGACGTAGGAGGCCAGCATGGCAATGGCAAAGGAGGCTGCCACCACGAACAGGTTGTAGCTGAAAGGCATGAACGTGTTCATGGAATGGAGCAGGAGAAAAAGGCGGTTGTGGATAGGCAGGTTGCGCCAGCACTGGCGCGCCGTCAAGAGGGCGTGCCTGTGCGGGGGGGGCGGAGCCTGTTCACGGTCATTCTCAGCGGCGCGCGCAGGCCGCAGCCACGCCCGGTTGCAGGCCCCAGGGGCCAACCAGGGCATGCATGCCCAGCGCAAGAAGGGGAGGGGCGGCGGTGCTGCTCCAGCTGCCGGTTGGTGGCATCTGCAGCGCCGCTGCCTGGGGTCCATGGGGGCTTGGTGCGCCCAGAACGGTACCGAAAAAGACCGTGAACAGGTTCTTTCTGGGCAAAGTGTACCAATTTGTAGCGAAAATTGTTGAGGTGTGGGCTCTAGGCTTTCACGGCAGCGCGGGCTTTCAGGCCATGTGCCACGGGGTGGGAGTGGCGGCACAATCCAATGAGGGTGCGCGTGCCATCCGGCGGTCCGATTTCCCTGACTCTGGGTCACGTCTCTGGGTTGGTAAATGAGAATTGTTCGGTTTTGCCTTATGCTCCCGAGCGCGCCGGGTGCCCCCTGGTAGCCCTTTTTTCGGCCCGCCGCTGCCGCAGCGGGCCGTGCTGACCGTTGTTTACCCTGGAGTACCGTTTTCCATGACCTCCCGTACCGAACGCGACACCTTTGGCCCCATTGAGGTGCCGGCCGACAAGCTGTGGGGCGCGCAGACGCAGCGCTCGCTGCAGAACTTCGACATCTCCGGCGAGCAGCAGCCGCGCGAGATCATCAAGGCGCTGGCCCAGGTCAAGCGCGCCTCGGCCGTGGTGAACCAGGCCCTGGGCCTGCAGGACGCCAAGAAGACCGACGCCATCGTCGCCGCCGCCGATGAAGTCATCGCAGGCAAGCACGCGGGCGAGTTCCCTCTGGTGGTGTGGCAGACGGGCTCGGGCACGCAGACCAACATGAACGTCAACGAGGTGCTGGCCAACCGCGCCAGCGAGATTCTGGGCGGCGAGCGCGGCGAAGGCCGCCTGGTACACCCCAACGACGACGTGAACCGCAGCCAATCGAGCAACGACGTGTTCCCCACCGCCATGCATGTGGCCGCTGTGGAAGCCCTTACCCACAAGCTCTTGCCCGCCATCGCCAAGCTGCGCGCCACGCTGGACAAGAAGGCCAGGGATTTCGACGGCATCGTCAAGATCGGCCGCACCCACCTGCAGGACGCCACCCCGCTCACGCTGGGCCAGGAGTTCTCGGGCTACGTGGCCCAGCTCGACCATGGCGAGCGCCACGTGCGCGCCGCGCTGCCCCACCTGTACGAGCTGGCCCTGGGCGGCACGGCGGTGGGCACGGGCCTGAACGCCCCCAAGGGCTACGCCGAGCAGTCGGCCGCCGAACTCGCGCGCCTCACGGGCCTGCCCTTCGTCACCGCGCCCAACAAGTTCGAGGCCCTGGCTTCGGTGGATGGCCTGGTGCATGCCCATGGTGCCCTCAAGACCCTGGCCGCCAGCATGATGAAGATCGCCAACGACGTGCGCTGGCTGGCCAGCGGCCCGCGCAGCGGCATCGGCGAGCTCAGCATCCCCGAGAACGAGCCCGGCTCGTCCATCATGCCCGGCAAGGTCAACCCCACGCAGAGCGAGGCCGTGACCATGCTGGCCGCACAGGTGTTCGGCAACGACGTGGCCATCAATTTCGGAGGCGCCTCGGGCAACTTCGAGCTCAACGTGTTCCGCCCGATGGTGGCGCACAACTTTCTGCAGAGCGTGCGCCTCTTGGCCGACGGCATGGTCAGCTTCAACGACCAGTGCGCCGTGGGCATCGAGCCCAACCGCGAGCGCATCACCGAGCTGGTGGACCGCTCGCTGATGCTGGTGACGGCGCTCAACACCCACATCGGCTACGACAAGGCCGCTTTCATTGCCAAGAAGGCGCACAAGGAAGGCACCAGCCTGCGCGAAGCCGCTGTGGCCTCGGGCCATGTGACGGGCGAGCAGTTCGACCAGTGGGTGGTGCCGGGCAACATGGTCGGCCGCTGAGCGCAGCAGGGGCAGCAGGGGGCGCTCGATCCTGGCGCCCGCTGCGCTGGACGCTCACGCGCCGCGTTGTGATCCCACTGGCTCGCCCGACGCCAGCGACTCCTGCTGCGCCAGCGCTTCGAGCTGCGCGAGGTTGTGCACCACGATGTCGCGCTGGTGGATGCCGATGATGCCCTCGCGCTCCATCCACTTGAGCTCCATGTTGATGCGCTGGCGCGAGCCGCCCAGCAACTGCGCCAGTTCGTCCTGCACCAGCGACAGGCCGATGGCACCGCGTGTGCCGGGCACGGCGGCGCGCTCGCCGAAGCGGCGCAGCATGTGCAACAGCTGCTTGGCCAGCCGCGCGCGCAGGGGCAGGGTGGCCATGTCTTCCATCATCCAGTACAGGTAGCGCATGCGCCGCGCCTGCAGGGTGAGCAGGGCTTCTCCGAACTGCGGGTGCTCGCGCAGCAGCTGGCGGAACACCGCTTCGGCCACGCTCAGCACCGTGGTGGGGCCGTGGGCGTGGGCATCGTAGGTGTTGGCGCCCTGGTGCAGCACCTCGGCCTCGCCGACCCAGATGCCTGGCTCCACATAGGCCAGGGTGACCTGCTTGCCCGAGGGCGTGGTGCGCCTAAAGCGGATGGCTCCACTGGCGCAGGTGAACCAGTCCGTTGCCGGCTTGCCCTGCTCGACGATCATCTTGCCGTGCGCGTAGCGCGTGACGCGGCCCAGGCGCAGGATGTCGTGCCTGAGCGAGGGCGTGAGCGCCGCGAACCAGCGGCCGCGGTTGATGGCGTCGCGCTCTTCCAGGCTCAGGAAGGGGCGCTGCTGCGCGTTGCGGTCCGCGCCGTTGCTCAGGGATTCCAGCATGGTGATGGGCTGCTCGTGGGGGCGATGTCGATGGAGGTGCCGATGGCGGCAGGAGGGACCGCTGTTTATGCCGCGCCGCAGCAATTTTAGCCACCCACCACCCCAACCGAGGCCCGGCGCGGCACCTTGGCGACACGGACTCAGGCTTTTGCCGCCGCCTTGCCGCGCGGCCTGTGCAGAAAGGCCAGCAGCCGCCGCTCCGCCGCGCTCAGCCCCCGGGGCGATGCCGCGCCGCCGATGCGCTCCCACACCGACTGCATGCCCGGCCCCGCATCGGACGCCAGGCGCGAGCCCAGCTCCAGCACCGCCGGGTGCACGTACGACTTCTTGCACACGGCGGGCGTGTTGCCCAGCTGGCGCGCCACCTCGGCCAGGATGTCCTTGGCGCTGTAGGCCTGTGGCCCCGCCGGGCCCGCGCAGGCCAGGCGCGTGAGTTCCAGCGCCTGCACCGTGCCGTGCCAGGTGCGGAAGTCCTTGGCGGTAAAGCGCATGGCGTCGGCGCCGGCCTGGTCGGCACCGGTGATCTCGGCCAGGTAGTCGTTCACGTCGCCCGAGCCCACCGCGCGGGGCTGGCCGTCGTCGCCTTCGTACTGGAACAGCTCCTGCCCGGGCAGTTGCTGGCAGCGGCGCACCACACGGGCCACGCGCGGGTCGTCCAGGGCGGCCTGCTGCGGCACGCCGCTCTTGCCTCTGAAGCTCAGTGTGAGCTTGCTGCCGTGTAGCTTGGCGTGCCGTGTGCGCAGCGTGGTCAGGCCGAAGGAGTTGTTGCTGCTGGCGTACTCCTCATTGCCCACGCGCACGTAGGTGGTGTCCAGCAGGCGCACCAGCGTCGCCAGCACCAGGGTGCGCGAGAGAGACTTGCCGCGCATGCCTTCCTTCAGGTCTCGCGCCACGCGCGCACGGATGCGCGGCAGCGCGCGGCCAAAGGCCTGCATGCGGTCGAACTTGTGCTCGTCGCGCTGCAGCCGCCAGTCGGGGTGGTAGCGGTACTGCAGCCGGCCGCGCGCGTCCAGCCCCGTGGCCTGCAGGTGGCCATTTGGCAGCGGGCAGATCCACACGCTGGTGTAGGCCGGGGGGATCGCCAGTTGGTTGATGCGCGCCACCTCGCCGGGGTCCACCACCCACTGCCCGTCGGGGCTGCGGTAGCGAAAGGCCTTGCCGCGCCTCACGCGCGTGAGGCCTGGCATCTCGGTGCTGACATAGCGCAGGCCGCCGTGCAGGCGGGGGCGGGAGGAGGCGGTCTTGCGTGGGGAGGAGGCGGGCGAAGGCATGCCCCGATCACACCGCGGCCCGTCGGGGACGGCCGTAGGAGCCCGCTCGACACCGGCGTGGGACGGCGCCGCAGCCAGTCGGGGTCGCTCGCGCTATTTCGCTGCGCCCGCCACCGCGTGCCGGCAGCCGAAGGACAGGTTCTCGCGCGCAATGTCGTCGCTGCCGCACTGCCATTTGCCCAGGTCGCTCTGGCCCTTGCGCTTCTTCATCGTGGGCAGGTAGACCAGGTGCTTGCCGTCCAGTGGCTTGCCCGCGCCGTCGGCAATGGTCAGGCGCACCACGCCATTGGCGGGCTCGATGGCCAGGGCCTTGAAGCCTGCCGGCAACTGCCCGGCCTGGGCCAGGCCGATGGCCGCCGCGTTGGCGGGGAAGTCGCCGGTGTTGCGGTAGTGGTTCTCCACCAGCTGCAGCACGGGGCGCGCGGCCTTGTCGAGCTGGCGCACCTGCTCGCGGTGCGGGTTGGCGGGTTCGTCGCCCTGGTTCCACAGGGCCACGGCGACCATGGTCGCGAAGCTGAAGGCCGACAGCGCTCCCAGTACCACCATCGCCTTGAGGAACCAGCCCGGCCCGCGCTCCAGGGCCACGGCCTTCTGGATGGCGGTGTCGCTGGCGCGGTTGGAGATCACGAAGGTGCCCGTCATCGAGCCGTGCAGGCCGCGCTCGCCGAACAGGGCAGTGAGCACACGGTGCAGCAAAAAGGGCACGGCCAGCGTGAGCCCCAGGGTCAGCGTGTACTTGAGGAAATGCCGCAGCATCGACCGCGCTACGCCAGGGCGCTCACCCGTGCGCGTGACAACGCGCATGCCCAGCAGGCGCTTGCCCGGCGAGCCCGCGCCCATGGCGTCCATCAGCGCGGGCGAGAACAGGCCCAGCACGGCCAGCGCCAGTGCGGCCGGGTAGGCGGCGTTGGGCGCCCCGTCGAAGGCGGGGCGGGCGAACACCCAGGCCAGCACCATCGCGATGGGCAGGACCAGCATGAGGAACCCGTCGATCAGTGTGGCGCCCAGGCGTGGCAGGGTGCCGGGAAACACCTCGACCAATTCAGCCTGGTGTGCCTGCTTTTGCGCGGGCTTGGGGGGCGGCGCAGGGGCGTTGGCGGTGGGGAAAGAGGAAAGAGGGGCTGCACCTGTCTGCGCGCCAGCCACCGGCAGCGGCGCCTGGCAGCTGAAGCATTGGGTGTAGGAGGCGTGGTTCTGCCAGTTGCAGCGCGGGCATTGCATGGTGGTGCGGCAGGCCACAAGTCGATGGCCGGCGAAGGTGGAGGCGGCCGGATTATGCGGCGCGCGCCCCGCCGCCTGCAGCCCTCCGCCACCGCTTGTGGCCTGCACCACACACACCCACCCGAAAGAGTGAGACATTCCGCACAACTGGCCGATTTATCGGGATGCCGCCAGCGCCTGTGCGATCCAGCCGTCGAAGGTGGCCTGGTGCGCGCGGATCCAGCCGTCCGCATGGCGCGCGAGGTCAGCGGGCCGGTTCTGCCCGTCGCGCATGGCCAGGTTCTGGGCGTTGATGTCGCCCACGGGCAGCTGCATTACCTCGAACAGCTTGGCTGCCGCCGGGTTCTGGTCGGTGAACTGCCGGTTGGCCACGATGCGCTGGTGGTTGGGGATGAAGCCGTAGTTCCTGCCGTTGGGCAGCTCTGTGTCCACCCCGGCCTGTCCGCCCGGCAGTGCCGAACGCGGCACCTGCAGCCACACCACTTCCTGGCCGGGGCGCAGCACGCCGCTGACCCAGTAGGGCGTCCAGGTGTAGTACAGGATGGGCTGGCCCTGCCTGAAGCGGGCGATGGTGTCGGCGATCAGTGCCGAGTAGCTGCCCTGCACATGGGTCACCGTGCCGCTGAGGCCGTAGGCCGTGAGCTGGTGCTCGATCACGCCCTCGCAGCCCCAGCCGGGCGTGCAGCCGGTGAGGTCGGCCTTGCCGTCGCCGTTGGTGTCGAAGAGCTTGGCGAGCTGGGGGTCCTTGAGCTGGTCGATGTGGGTGATGCCGTACTGCTCGGCCGTCTTCTTGTCGATCAGGTAGCCCTGCACGGCGTTCTGTGAATAGCTGCCGGTGCGCGAGAGCTTGGCATCGCCACCCGCATTGCGGTAGAAGTCGGCGTGCAGCGGGTCCCAGTGGTTGGCCATGTAGGTGGCGTCGCCCTGGGCGATGGCCACGTGGGCCGTGGGGTACTCGACCTCCTTGGTGGGCTGCACGGTGTAGCCCAGTTTTTCGAGCGCACGGCCCACCAGCAGGGTCTGGAAGCTCTCTTCGGCGATGGAGCTTTGCAGCGGCTGCACGGTGGTGCCCTTGCCGGGCAGCTCGGTCTGTGCATGCACGCCACCCGCCAGGGCAAAGGCGGCAAGCACGGTGGCGATGCGGTGGTTCATGGATGCCATGGGTTCGTTTCCTCGTAGTCGGGTGGGGGATCAGCGCAGGGCGGGCAGGGCACCCGAGCCTTGCGGGGCCCGGCGTGGCTGCACCAGGCGCGATGCGAGGCGCAGCACCAGGCCCGCAGGGCCGGTGTGCCACCAGTGGCGCACGCCGCGGCGCGGCCGGCCCAGGGACTGGGTGATGCGGTCGAGCGTGATGGCCAGCAGCACGATGCCCAGGCCGCCCACGGTGGCCAGACCCATGTCCAGCCGGCCAATGCCGCGCAGCACCATCTGCCCCAGGCCGCCCACGGCGATCATCGAGGCGATGACCACCATCGACAGCGACAGCATCAGGGCCTGGTTGATGCCGGCCATGATGGACGGCATGGCCAGCGGCAGCTGTACCTTCACCAGCATCTGCAGCGGCGACGCGCCGTAGGCACGCGAGGCCTCGATCAGGTCGGGCCGCACCTGGCGCAGGCCCAGGTTGGTCAGGCGCACCAGCGGCGGCAGCGCGAAGACGATGGTGACCACCACGCCCGGCACGTTGCCAATGCCGAACAGCATTACCACCGGCACCAGGTAGACGAAGGCTGGGGTGGTCTGCATGGCATCGAGCAGCGGGCGCAGGAGGCGCTGGGCGCGGTCGCTGCTGGCCAGCACGATGCCCAGGGGCAGGCCGATCAGCACGCAGAAGGCCAGCGAAGTGAGCACCAGCGACAGCGTGACCATGGCCTCGGACCAGATGCCCAGCAACGCCACCAGCGCCAGCGACACCACGGTGCCGATGGCCAGGGCCCGGCCCGCGAACTGCCAGGCCAGCAGACCTGCCAGCACGACCATGGCCGGGGCGGGCAGGCTGGTGAGCAGACCTTCCACCCCGCTGAGCGTGCCGTCGATGGGCGCGCGCACGCTCTGAAAGAAGGGGCGAAAGTGCTCTACCGCCCAGCCAAGGCCCTGGTTGATCCAGGCCTCCACAGGAAGAGAGCCGGCGAACCAATCGCCGGGGCTCAGGCTGCTGGCCGCGGTGGGGTCGACCCCGCCTGCCAGGTCTGCAACCGGCGTGGGCGGGTTGAGCCAATCGGCGGCCGGTGCGCCGCTGTTGCCGGCCTGCATCGACGCTTCCCAGGGATCGACGAAGGGCGCCGGGGGCGTGTTCGCGCCCGCCAGGGCGGGTGCGTTGGCCGCATCGCTCGTCCAGGGGCCTTCCTGTGCCTGTGCCTGGTGCGTGTTCGTGGTCGTCTGGTTCATGCGCGGCTCCCTGCAGTGTCGGTGGATGGGGTGGCTGGCGTGGGTGCAATGGGCGGTGTGTCCCGGTCCAGAAAGCGCAGCAGCGTGGTCTTGCTGATGGCGCCGCGAAAGCGCCCGTCCGCGTCCACCACGGGCAGCGCGCAGGGGGCCTGCGCCACCTGGCCGAACAGATCGGCCACCGGCGCCTGGGCGGCGATGGGCTCCACCCCACCGATGTAGGCATGCTGCAGCCCGAGCGGCCCGGTGTGGCCTTGCAGGGCCGCGCGCAAGGAGTCGGCCGACACGGTGCCCAGGTAGCGCCGGCTGGGGTTGAGCACGTAGGCGAAGTCGTCATCGTGCCCCTCGATCAGCTGCAGCGCCGCACGGGCGCCCCGGTCGCTGTGCTCGTGCACCACCGTGAGGCGCTTGCGCGCGATGTCGCCGGCCTTGAACACGGCGGCCGCGTCCACGCCGCGCACGAAGCTGCGCACATAGCCGTTGGCCGGGTTGCGCAGGATCTCGTCGGGCGTGCCCACCTGCACGACTTCGCCGTCTTTCATGATGGCGATGCGGTCACCGATGCGCATGGCCTCGTCCAGGTCGTGCGAGATGAAGACGATGGTGCGCCGGCGCACCTGCTGCAGGCGCAGCAACTCGCTTTGCATCTCGGTGCGGATGATGGGGTCCAGCGCCGAGAAAGCCTCGTCCATGAGCAGGATGGACGGGTCGCTGGCCAGCGCCCGCGCCAGGCCCACACGCTGCTGCATGCCGCCCGAGAGCTCGTCGGGGTAGCTCGCGCCCCAGCCGGCCAGGCCCACCTGTTCCAGCGCCAGCGCGGCCTGCTGCTGGCGCTCCGCACGGCCCACGCCGGCCAGTTCGAGCCCGAAGGCGGCGTTGTCCAGCACCGTCAGGTGCGGCATCAGGGCGAAGGACTGGAAGACCATGCCGATGTCCTTGCGGCGCAGGGCGCGCAGCTGGCGCTCGCTCAGGGCATGGATGTCCTCGCCCTCCACCAGGATGCGGCCGGCCGTGGGTTCGATCAGGCGGTTGAGCATGCGCACCAGCGTCGATTTGCCCGAGCCCGACAGGCCCATGACGACGAAGATCTCGCCGGCCGCAATGGTGAAGCTGGCGTCGAAGACGGCGATGGAATTGCCGGTCTGCGCCAGGATGTCCTTCTTGTCCAGGCCCTGGCGTGCCAGGTCCAGCGCGGTCTGCGGTGTGTCGCCGAAAACCTTGAACACATGCTCGATGGTGATTTGTTTGGCCATGGGGTGGGTCCTTCCTCGGTGGATGGCGGGTGGATCAACACGCCCGGCCACCTACAGGTGGCCCAGGCTCGATGGAGGGCCGGAAAAGCGGAACCCTGATGCGGCAGCCAACCCGGCGCGCAGGCGCAGGGCACAAAGGCAAGGGGTGGGCACGGCAGGTGCCCGGATCGGCCCGAATGGCACGCGAGGTGGTGCGCAAGGGCCTCAGAGTCGGCGCGGCACCGCAGGGGGCCGAACGCTGAACGATGCATCAGGGCCGGAGATCCGGCCTTGGCGTCGGGGGCTGTCCATCAACAGGTTTCAGCCGCCCCGACTGGGGGATTCGCCCTGTGAAAAGGACGATTACCTGCGTTGCAGGTTGTAAAACACCGGTGAATTATAAGTATTCAGTGCATTTATGTCGGAACTGCGGGTTTTTCCGACGGTGGTATACGCGGGCGCTGCGCGCGCGCCGCCCATGAAAAAGCCCCGTCAGACCTGGCTGGCAGGCCCGGGCGGGGCTTTGGGGAAGGAGTGGTCAGTGCTTGGCAGGTGGTGCGCTGTGCGCCATCAGGCGGTCCGTCGCCGCAATGGCCAGCGCGCTCAGCAGGAACACCACGTGGATGATGGTCTGCCACATCAGCACCTTGATGTCGTAGTTGGCGGCGTTGATGAAGGTCTTGAGCAGGTGGATGGAGCTGATGCCGATGATGGCGGTAGCCAGCTTGACCTTGAGCACCGAGGCGTTCACGTGGCTGAGCCATTCGGGCTGGTCGGGGTGGTCCTCCAGGTGCAGGCGCGAGACGAAGGTCTCGTACCCGCCCACGATCACCATGATCAGCAGGTTGGAGATCATCACCACGTCAATCAGCGCCAGCACCACCAGCATGATGATGGTCTCGTTGAGCGCCGTCACGTCCACATCGCTCTTGTAGCCGATGCTGGACACCAGCGATTTGAGTGCCGCCGTGTTGCCGAAGGCGGCCTCGATCAGGTGCACCAGCTCCACCCAGAAATGGAACACATACACCGCCTGCGCCAGGATCAGGCCCAGGTACAGGGGCAGCTGCAGCCAGCGGCTGGCAAAGATCAGCGAGGGCAGGGGGCGCATGGGGGCGGTAGTCAGGGGCGGCTTGGGGGCGGACATAAAGTGGGGGTGTTGGGGAGACGCGCGATTTTAGGGGGTCTCCCGCAGTGGCCTGTGACAGGACCTGTAAGCTTCGTGCCAGTCAGTGGCTTGTAAGTGCCGCGCAGGACAGTACCGGCCAAACCAATTCCATCAGACCCAGGAGACAACAAGATGAGTGCAGCATCCACCTCTACATCGGCAATCGAGTCCGTGCTGGTTGAAAACCGCGTGTTCCCCCCATCAGATGCCACCGTGAAGGCCGCCCGCGTGTCCGGCATGGCCGGCTACGACGCGCTGTGCGCCGAGGCCGACAAGGACTTCGAAGGCTTCTGGGCGCGCCTGGCGCGCGAGAACGTGCAGTGGACCAAGCCCTTCACCCGCACGCTGGACGAATCCAACGCCCCCTTCTTCAAATGGTTCGATGACGGCGAGCTCAACGCCAGCGCCAACTGCCTGGATCGCCACATCGGCACGCCCACCGAGAACAAGGACGCGATCATCTTCGAGGCCGACGATGGCACCGTGACCCGCGTGACCTACAAGGAATTGCTGGCCCGCGTGGGCCAGTTCGCCAATGCGCTCAAGGCCCATGGCGTCAGCAAGGGCGACCGCGTGCTGATCTACATGCCCATGACGGTGGAGGGCGTGATCGCCATGCAGGCCTGCGCGCGCATCGGCGCCACGCACAGCGTGGTGTTCGGCGGCTTCAGCGCCAAGGCGGTGCAGGAGCGCATCATCGACGCCGGTGCCGTGGCCGTGATCACCGCCAACTACCAGATGCGCGGCGGCAAGGAGCTGCCGCTCAAGGCCATCATCGACGAGGCCCTGGCCGCCGGCGGCTGCGACACCATCCGCAACGTCTTCGTCTACCAGCGCACGCCCACCGCATGCAACATGGTGGCCGGGCGCGACAAGACCTTCACCGAAGCCCTCGAAGGCCAGAGCACCGACTGCCCGCCCGTGGCCGTGGGCGCAGAGCACCCGCTGTTCATCCTGTACACCAGCGGCTCCACCGGCAAGCCCAAGGGCGTGCAGCACTCCACCGGCGGCTACCTGTTGTGGGCCAAGCTCACGATGGACTGGACCTTCGACCTGCGGCCTGACGACATCTTCTGGTGCACGGCCGACATCGGCTGGATCACCGGCCACACTTACGTGGCCTATGGGCCGCTGGCCGCGGGCGCCACGCAGATCATCTTCGAAGGCATCCCCACCTTCCCCAATGCCGGCCGCTTCTGGCAGATGATCGAGAAGCACAAGTGCACGATTTTCTACACGGCCCCCACCGCGATCCGTTCGCTCATCAAGGCCGCCGAGGGCGATGCCGCCGTGCACCCTGCGCGCTCGGACCTGTCGAGCCTGCGCATCCTGGGCAGCGTGGGCGAGCCCATCAACCCCGAAGCCTGGATGTGGTACCACAAGAACGTGGGCGGCGAGCGCTGCCCCATCGTGGACACCTTCTGGCAGACCGAGACCGGTGGGCACGTCATCACCCCGCTGCCCGGCGCCACGCCGCTGGTGCCCGGCAGCTGCACGCTGCCGCTGCCCGGCATCACTGCCGCCATCGTCGATGAAGTGGGCAACGACATCGCCAACGGCACGGGCGGCATCCTGGTCATCAAGCGCCCCTGGCCCAGCATGATCCGCACCATCTGGAACGACCCCGAGCGCTTCAAGAAGGCCTACTTCCCCGAAGAGCTCAAGGGCTACTACCTGGCCGGCGACGGTGCCGTGCGCAGCAGCGACCGGGCGTACTTCCGCATCACCGGCCGCATCGACGACGTGCTCAACGTCTCGGGCCACCGCATGGGCACGATGGAGATCGAATCGGCCCTGGTCTCCAAGACCGATCTGGTGGCCGAAGCCGCCGTGGTGGGCCGCCCCGACGACGTGACCGGCGAGGCCATCTGCGCCTTCGTCGTGCTCAAGCGCTCGCGCCCCACCGGCGAAGAGGCCAAGCAGATCGCCAACGAGCTGCGCGCCTGGGTCGCCAAGGAAATCGGCCCCATCGCCAAGCCCAAGGACATCCGCTTCGGCGATAACCTGCCCAAGACGCGCAGCGGCAAGATCATGCGCCGGCTGCTGCGCAGCATCGCCAAGGGGGAAGCCATCACCCAAGATACTTCCACCCTGGAGAATCCGGCAATCCTGGATCAGTTGTCGCAGACCAACTGATCCAGGAGGGCGCCGCAAGGCGCCCGCGCGCAGCGCTTGCAGGGTTTGGGGACACTCATATCGCGCAGCGATGTGACGTGGCCACAGAATCCTCGTCGATCATTCACGGCGCCTGATCGAAGCACCTTTTTAACGTTGCGAAGCCTTTCGGTCCCCTCGGGGTCCCGACTGCCCCTTCCGGAGCGCTTTTCCTCCCTCCCTCTCTTTTTCGTTTCGGGACGCTTCGCAACTTTTTTATCCCGGCCACCGGCCGCCGCGCAGCGGCCAGGCAGCCGCCCCTGTAGGACAGCTTCGGCAAACCGCTGCAAGGTCTGTGTTTGCAGCCCCGCATGGGTTACAACCCGTTCAACACGCCACCGGCCATAAGGGTCGGCGAGCGGTGCGTGCAACGAACGAACGGAGCTTTCCCCATGCAATTACGATCCATCGTGCTGCTGCTGACCATGCTGGCCATTGCCGTGCTGGCGGCCCTCAACTGGGCAGCGCTGTCTGCACCCGTGCCCGTGTCCCTGGGCGTGACCACACTGGAGGCGCCGCTGGGCCTGCTCATGCTGGGCCTCACGGCCTTGCTGGCCATCGTCGGCGTGGCCTATGTGCTCTCGCTTCAGGGCTCGGTGCTGCTGGAGACGCGCCGCCACACCAAGGAACTGCAGGCCCAGCGCGAGCTGGCCGACAAGGCCGAGGCCTCGCGCTTCACCGAGCTGCGCGCCTTTCTGGAAACCCAGCAGCAGCAAACGCACACCGCCCTGCTGGCCCGGCTGGACCACCTCGAAACCCGCCTGGCCGCCCGGGCCCAGGAATCCGACAACACCACCGCCGCCTATGTGGGGCAACTGGAGCAGCAAATGCGCGTGCGCGGGGCCGACATGAACCTCGTGTAACACGGTCTGGCCAGCATCCTGGCCCCCAAAGCACAACAGCCGCCCCACTGGCACAGTGGCACGGCTGTTGTCGTTTGTTGGCAGGGGAGGGCGCGGTGCCCTGGCGCCCGGCGGCTTACTTTACCGTCAGCACCCAGGCGGCCAGCTTCTTGGCATCGGCTTCGTTCACCTGTGCGTTGGCAGGCATGGGCACGGGGCCCCACACGCCGCCGCCGCCCTTCATGATTTTGGCGGCCAGCTTGTCCACGGCGTCCTTCTGGCCCGCGTACTTGGCCGCCACTTCCTTGTAGGAGGGGCCCACCACCTTCTTGTCCATGGCATGGCAGGCCATGCAGCTCTTGGCCGTGGCCAGCGCCAGATCGGCCATGGCGGGGCCTGCCACCGACAGCGTGAGGGCCAATGTGATCAGAGTGCGCTTCATGGTGGGGATTTTCCTGTGGGTTGGGTTACAGTTCTTTTAACGGAATTGTAGTGACTTGGGTTGACCTGGGGCCCGTCGGCCGCCAATCCCCTGCGCACCCGTATTGATTGGAGATTGACATGTACCTGCTCATCATTGCCGTTATCCTGACGGCACTCAAATACTTTGAAATCGGACCCGTGGCCAATATGGATTGGATGTGGATCCTGGGCGTCTATGGCCTGACCATCGTCTGGTGGGCGTGGGCCGATAAAACGGGCTACACCAAGCGCAAGGCCATGGAAAAGATGGCGGCGCGCAAGCAGGACCGCATCAACAAGAACAAGGAAGCCATGGGCATCGCGCCGCGCAAGCCGCGCTGAGTGCGCCTGGCCCGGCGCAGGCGATGCCCGTGGCAGAGGCGGCACGCTGGCCGCCTGAGCGATCATCCCTGGCCCCATAAAAAAAGCCCGTACCGCAGTGGTACGGGCTTTTTTTATGCCTTGTCCGCCCGGGTGCCCATCCGCCTGGGCGCCTGGCACTTTCGGCACAGTGACCTGGCGCAACCAGGCCAGCCAGGCCCCGGTCTTCTTCGTAAGGTATCGCCAGGGCAGGGCATGTCGCCCCGCCTGGCACAACTACCCCGAAGGAGACAACGATGGCGGAACTCTATGTCCTGGTCCATGGCGCCTGGCACACCGGCGCCGAGATGGAGGCCACGGCCGACCACCTGCGCGCACGTGGCCACACGGTGCATTGCCCCACCCTGGCCGGCAACCGGCCGGGCGACGACCGGGCAGCCACGGGCCTGGCCGATGCGGTGGAGTCGCTCGCGGCCTTCATCGAAGGCCAGGACCTCACGGACGTGCGCCTGGTGGGCCACAGCTATGGCGGCATGGTCATCAGCCACATGGCGGCGAGGCTGCCCGGGCGCATCCGCCGGCTGGTGTACTGGAACGCCTTTGTGCCGCTGGACGGCGAGTGCCTCAACGACCTGGTGCCGCCCCACTACCGCGCGCTGTTCGACCAGGTGGCGGCGGCCAACGGCAATGCGGTGATGCTGCCGTACCCGATCTGGCGCGAGGCTTTCATCAACGACGCCGACGAGGCCTTGGCGCGCAGCAGTTATGCGCTGCTCAACCCGCACCCCTACCGCACCTTCACCGAACCGGCGCGCCTGCCCGTGCCGCTGGCGGCGCTGGAGATCGGCAAGAGCTACCTGAATGCCCAGCAGGACGCGGCCTTGCCCCACAGCCTGCCTTGGCACCCACGCCTGTCGGAGCGGCTGGGCCTGTTCCGCCTGGTGGAGTCCCAGGGCAGCCACGAGCTCTGCTTTTCCGACCCGGCGCTGGCTGCCGCCAGCATCGAGCGGGCCGGGCGGGACTGAAAAGCGGACCTCTTGTTGCGAGTGTGGATGGGTGCTTGGACCCACGCCCAACACGCGGCATAATCATGTCCATGACACCGCCCGGCCTGCGCCCGGCGGTGTCGTTTTTTTGACAACCCGAACGACGACGGACATGACCACCATTCCCATCACCAAGCGCGGCGCGGAGAAGCTGCGCGAAGAGTTGCACCGCTTGAAGACCGTGGACCGCCCCTGGGTGATCACGGCCATTTCCGACGCCCGCGCGCAGGGTGACCTGAGCGAAAACGCCGAGTACGAAGCCGCCAAGGACCGCCAGGGCTTCATCGAAGGTCGCATCCAGGAGGTGGAGGGCAAGCTGTCCGCCGCGCAGATCATCGACCCGACCGCCGTGGACGCGGGCGGCAAGGTGGTATTTGGCGCCACGGTGGAGCTTGAAGACGAAGAGTCCGGCGACACGGTGACCTACCAGATCGTGGGCGAGGACGAGGCCGACCTCAAGCAGGGCCTGATCAACGTCTCCAGCCCCATCGCGCGCGCGCTGATCGGCAAGGAAGAGGGCGACACCGCCGAAGTGCAGGCACCGGGCGGCGTTCGCCGCTACGAGGTGGTGGCCGTCAGCTACGTCTGAGGCCAGCAGGCCCTCATTGGCTTCATGATCGCTGCGCGCCTTCCTGCACTGGCCGCTGCCCTGTGGTGGGGCAGCCTGACCACCGTGGGTTTCCTGGTGGTGCCCCTGCTGTTCGCCCACTTGCCCTCGGCCGCGATGGCCGGGCAGATGGCGGCGAAGCTGTTCGCGGCGCAGACCTGGGTCACGGTGGCCTGCTGCATGCTGCTGCTGCTCATCTCCCGGCGCCGGCACGAGGAGTTTCAGGAGCCCTGGGCCAAGGCCGTTCTGGGCTTCGTGCTCGGTGGCCTGCTGCTCGCCCTGCTGGTGCAGTTTGGCGTGTCGCCGCGCATCGTCGCGCGGCAGGACCTGCGCCTGTGGCACTCCGTAGGCACCGGCATGTACGTGCTGCAGTGGGTGTGCGCGCTGGTGGTGCTGTGGCGTACCGTGCAGGTTGCGGTCGCTCCCGCCGAAGACGGGGCCGGGCCGGCGCAGCCCGGTCTTTGAACCCGCTTATTCGTGCCAGTGCTCGGCCACCCAGGTGGCGGGGCGGATGTAGCGAAAACGCCGGTTGCGCCGGCCAGCCAGCGCATCGGGCGGGTTGCACTCGCCGTGAAAGATCACGATGCGCGCATCCTGCGGCACGAAAGGCGCCTTCCAGTAGTTGCTGGGCCAGGCGGGGATGCCGTGGTATTTGAAGCTCGGGCACCAGGCCGCAGGCCAGTAGGCGAGCTTGCCCTGCCGGTGCAGAAAGTCCGACAGGTAGGCCTGCTCGTTGCGGAACTGCTCGCGGATCTGCGCGAAATGGCCGCGAAAATAGTCGAGCACGTCCGGGTGGGCGCCCAGCTCGAAGCGGTACACCGACGAATTGCCCGTGACGCGCCAGGGACGCTTGTAATCGTGGATGATGAGGAATTCGCCCGGCTGGGTGAAGAAATCATCGAGCGGGCCGGTGACGACCACGTCCACGTCGAGGAACAGCGCGGTGCCCTTGAGGCCGTGCAGGTCGGCGCTGAAGGTGACGAGCTTGGTCCAGCCGCGCTCGGGAATGCCGGCAGGCAGGTCGAGCGGTGGGATGGGCAGGCACTGCACTTCGCTGCGGATACCGGCATTGCTGTCGGTGAGGCAGACGAAGTTGAAATCGCCAGCCAGGTGCCTGCGCACCATGGCATAGAGGCGATTGACGTATTCGGGGCCGTATTTCGTGCCCCATTTCATGCAGATGACGTGGCGCTGGCCCCCGGGGGGCGCAGCGCCGCCAGCGGGCGTGGCCTGCATGCGGATCAGTCAGCCTGGCGTTTCTTGACGGACTTGAGCTTGGGCTTCTTGGCCCGCTTGATCTGGCCGCCGGGCGTCAGGCGCTGGTTGCCCAGCACGCGCAGCTGCTTGACCTCGGGGCGCTGGCCGGCGCGCTTGCTGTACTTGAGCACCTTCACGTCACGCGGGCCGGGCATGCGGTCTTCGTCGATGGTGCGTTCCTTGTCCTTGGCGGGCTGGGGGCGCCACAGCACGAGGAGCTTGCCGATGTGCTGGATGGGCGCGGCGCTCAGGTCGGCCGTGAGCTGCTGGTACATCAGCTCGCGGGCGGCGCGGTCGTCGTTGAAAACGCGCACCTTGATCAGCCCGTGGGCGTTCAGGGCGGCGTCGATTTCCTTTTGCACGGCGGGGGTGAGGCCATCGCCGCCCACGAGCACCACGGGGTTGAGGTGATGGGCATCGGCGCGGTATTCCCGGCGCTCAGCGGGAGTCAATTGAATTTGGGGCATGGGCCGTATTATCGAGGCTGAAAGAAAAACGCAATGAAAGTTAAAACCCAAAGCAAGAAGGTCAACAAGGCGTGGCTCAATGACCACGTCAACGACACCTACGTCAAGTTGGCCCAGAAAGAGGGTTTTCGGGCCCGTGCAGCCTACAAGCTCAAGGAGATCGATGAGCAGCTGCACCTCATCAAGCCCGGCAATACCGTGGTGGACCTGGGCTCCACGCCCGGTGCCTGGAGCCAGTACGTGCGCCGGCGCCTGTCGCCGGGCGGCGCGGCCACGGGGCAACTCAACGGCACCATCATCGCCCTGGACATCCTGCCCATGGAGCCTGTCGAGGGCGTGACCTTCCTGAACGGGGATTTTCGCGAAGAGGCGGTGCTGGCGCAACTGGAGGCGGCACTGGACGGCCGGGTGGTGGACGTGGTGGTCTCGGACATGGCGCCCAACCTCTCGGGGATTGAATCGGCCGATGCCGCCCGCATTTCCCATCTGGTCGAGCTGGCGGTGGAATTCGCCACCACCCACCTCAAGCCCGATGGGGCGCTGGTGGTCAAGCTGTTTCACGGCAGCGGCTACAGCGACCTGGTCACGCTGTTCAAGCAGACCTTCAAGGTGGTCAAACCCGTAAAGCCCAAGGCATCGCGCGATAAATCGTCAGAAACCTTCCTGGTCGGCATGGGGCTCAAGAAATCGGCGTGATGCGCCGAAATCTCCCAAAGGGAGCTGCCTGAGAGGCAAAACCCCCGCCGATATGTGACAAACCCCCGCAAATCCCGAGCGGTGCCCATGGCCGCTAGGGGGAATAGCCATGGTGTCTGCGCTTGAAAGACCTAAAATGGGCCACATATAGGCCGTGACGGCTTTGTGACCGTCGCCCTTTCTCCCTTGCAACTGGAGCCCCGCTTGAACAATCAGTGGTTTTCAAAAATTGCCGTATGGCTGGTCATTGCCATGGTGCTGTTCACGGTGTTCAAGCAGTTTGACACCCGTGGCGGCGCCAGCGCAGGACATATCGGGTACTCCGAATTCCTCGAAGAAGTTCGTAACAACCGTATCAAGAGCGCCACCATCCCCGAGGGGTTGAGCGGCGGCGAGATCGTTGCCACGACCAACGACGACCGCAAGATCCGCACGAACGCATCGGTGCTGGACCGCGGCCTGGTGGGCGACCTGATCAGCCACAACGTCAAGTTCGACGTCAAGCCCCGTGAAGAAGGCTCCCTGCTCATGACCTTGCTGGTCAGTTGGGGCCCCATGCTGCTGCTCATCGGCGTATGGGTTTACTTCATGCGCCAGATGCAGGGCGGCGGCAAGGGCGGTGCCTTCAGCTTCGGCAAGAGCAAAGCGCGCATGCTCGACGAAAACAACAACCAGGTCACGTTCGCGGACGTGGCCGGTTGTGACGAGGCCAAGGAAGAAGTCAAGGAAGTCGTGGACTTCCTGAAAGACCCGCAGAAGTTCCAGAAGCTCGGCGGGCGCATTCCGCGTGGCCTGCTGCTGGTCGGCCCGCCCGGCACCGGCAAGACCCTGCTGGCCAAGTCCATCGCGGGCGAAGCCAAGGTGCCGTTCTTCAGCATCTCGGGCTCCGACTTCGTGGAAATGTTCGTCGGCGTGGGTGCGGCCCGTGTGCGCGACATGTTCGACAACGCCAAGAAGAACGCCCCCTGCATCATCTTCATCGATGAAATCGACGCCGTGGGCCGCCAGCGCGGTGCCGGCCTCGGTGGTGGCAACGACGAGCGCGAACAGACCCTGAACCAGATGCTGGTCGAGATGGACGGCTTCGAAACCAATCTGGGCGTGATCGTGGTGGCTGCCACCAACCGCCCCGACATCCTGGACGCCGCCCTGCTGCGCCCCGGCCGGTTCGACCGCCAGGTGTACGTGACGCTGCCCGACATCCGCGGCCGCGAACAGATCCTGAACGTGCACATGCGCAAGATCCCGATCGGCCAGGACGTGGCCCCGAACATCATCGCCCGTGGCACCCCCGGCATGAGCGGTGCCGACCTGGCCAACCTGTGCAATGAAGCCGCCCTGATGGCTGCGCGCCGCAACGCCCGCACCGTGGAGATGCAGGACTTCGAGAAGGCCAAGGACAAGATCCTCATGGGCCCCGAGCGCAAGAGCATGGTCATGCCCGAGGAAGAGCGCCGCAACACGGCCTACCACGAGTCCGGCCACGCCCTGATCGGCAAGCTGCTGCCCAAGTGCGACCCGGTGCACAAGGTCACCATCATCCCCCGTGGCCGTGCCCTGGGCGTGACGATGAGCCTGCCCGCGCAGGACCGCTACAGCTACGACCGTGAATACATGCTCAACCAGATCAGCATGCTGTTCGGTGGCCGCATTGCCGAAGAAGTGTTCATGAACCAGATGACCACCGGCGCCAGCAACGACTTCGAGCGTGCCACGCACATCGCGCGTGACATGGTGACCCGCTATGGCATGACCGCAGCCTTGGGCCCGATGGTCTATGCCGAGAATGAAGGCGAAGTGTTCCTGGGCCGCTCGGTCACCAAGACCACCAACATGAGCGAGCAGACCATGGAAAAGGTCGATGGCGAGGTGCGCCGCATCATCGACGAGCAGTACGACCTGGCCCGCCGCCTGATCGAAGAGAACAGCGACAAGATGCACGCCATGGCCAAAGCCCTGCTCGAATGGGAAACCATCGACACGGAACAGCTCGACGACATCATGGCCGGCAAGCCTCCACGCCCTCCCAAGGACTGGACGCCCCGCACGCCTTCGTCGGGTGGTGACACGCCTGGTGGCGGCACGCCTGCCGTAGCCACCGAGGCTGCGCCAGCAGCTCCATCGGCCGCCTGATAGAGAGCGTCCAGGCACGACAGGCGAACCAGCGGTTCGACCGCAGCAACGGGGCCCAGTGCCCCGTTTTTCGTGGCCGGGCCCGGCAGCACCCCTTTCTTCGTCTCTCTCCCGCATCCACTTCCCTTCCGGCCTCCTGCCTGTGCGTCCCTGGCGGCGCCGTTCAGTCCCCGGTGGACCACCTCCCATTCCATGCTCTGGCAGACCTCCCGCTTCGCCATTGATCTCGCCCGGCCGCAGGTCATGGGCATCGTCAATGTCACGCCCGATTCGTTCTCGGACGGCGGGCAGCACGCCAGCACGGCCGCTGCGCTGCGCCATTGCGAGCAACTGGTGCGCGATGGTGCGCGCATCCTCGACATCGGCGGTGAATCCACGCGCCCCGGCAGCCCCGCCGTGCCGCTGGCCGAAGAGCTGGCCCGCGTGGTGCCGGTGGTGCAAGGCGCAGTGTCGCTGGGCGTACCGGTGTCTGTCGACACCTACAAGCCCGAGGTGATGCAGGCCGTGCTCGACCTGGGGGCCGACATCGTCAACGATGTGTGGGCGCTGCGCCAGCCTGGCGCGGCGGCCGTGGTGGCCAGCCACCCGCTGTGCGGGGTTTGCCTGATGCACATGCACCGCGATCCGCAGACCATGCAGGTGGCGCCCATGGCGGGCGACGTGGTGGCCCAGGTGCTGTCGTTCCTGGCGCAGGCGGCCGACGGTCTGCAGGCCCTGGGCGTGGCCCCCGGGCGCATTGCACTCGACCCCGGCATTGGCTTTGGCAAGACGGTGGAGCAGAACTTTGCGCTGCTGGCGCGCCAGCAGGAGCTGGCGGCCACCGGCTACGCAGTGTTGGCCGGCTGGTCGCGCAAGTCGTCCCTGGGGGCGGTGACCAGGCTGGCCGTGGCCGGCGAACGCATGCTGCCCAGTGTGGCGGCGGCGCTGCTGGCGGTGGTGAACGGTGCGCGCATCGTGCGCGTGCACGACGTGGCCGAGACGGTGACCGCCCTGGCCGTGTGGCAGGCCATGGAGCAGCAGCGACAGCCGTGAGGGCTGTGGCAGGTACGAGGCCGGTACGAGCAAGTGCGAAGCAAAACCAAAAAGCGACAGAACCCGAGGAGATTTCACACATGACACGCCAGTATTTCGGCACCGACGGCATTCGCGGTACCGTGGGCCAGGCCCCCATCACCCCCGACTTCGTGTTGCGCCTGGCCCATGCCGTGGGGCGCGTGCTGCGCCGCACCGAAGAGCGCCCCACCGTGCTCATCGGCAAGGACACGCGCATCTCGGGCTACATGCTCGAAAGCGCGCTGGAGTCGGGCTTCAACTCGGCCGGGGTGGACGTGGTGCTGCTCGGCCCGCTACCCACACCGGGCGTGGCCTACCTCACGCGCGCGCAGCGTGCCAGCCTGGGCGTGGTGATCAGCGCCAGCCACAACGCGTTTCCCGACAACGGCATCAAGTTCTTCAGCGCCCAGGGCACCAAACTGCCCGACGCCTGGGAGCTGGCGGTGGAAGCGGCCCTGTCTGAAGCCCCTGTGTGGGCCGACTCGGCCAGCCTGGGCAAGGCGCGCCGTCTTGACGACGCGGCGGGCCGCTACATCGAGTTCTGCAAGAGCACCTTCCCGCAGGACCTGACCCTGAAGGGCCTGAAGATCGTGGTGGATGGCGCCCATGGCGCGGCCTACCAGGTGGCGCCCAAGGTGTTCCACGAGTTGGGCGCCGAGGTGCTGTCCATCGGCTGCGCGCCCGACGGCCTGAACATCAACCACGAGGTGGGGGCCACGCACCCCGAGGCGCTGGTGCGCTCGGTGCGCGCCAACCGCGCCGACTACGGCATCGCGCTCGACGGCGATGCCGACCGCCTGCAGATGGTGGATGCCACGGGCCGCCTGTACAACGGCGACGAGCTGCTCTACCTCATGGCCGCCGACCGCCTGGGCCGCGGCGAAGAGGTGCCCGGCGTGGTCGGCACCCTCATGACCAACATGGCCGTGGAGGTGGCGCTGCAGCAGCGCGGCGTGCAATTCGTGCGCGCCAAGGTGGGCGACCGCTACGTGCTCGAAGAGCTGGCGCGCCACGGCTGGACGCTGGGCGGCGAGGGCTCAGGCCACCTGCTGGCGCTGGACCGCCACACCACGGGCGATGGCCTGGTCAGCGCCCTGCAGGTGCTGCAGGCCTGCGTGCGCAGCGGCAGGAAGCTGCCCGAGCTGCTCAGCGACGTGACCCTGTACCCCCAGGTGCTGCTCAACGTGCGCCTGGCTCCCGGTCAGGACTGGAAGTCGAACCAGCTGCTGGCCCGAGAGACCGAGGCCGTGAAGCAGGAGCTGGGCACCACGGGCCGCGTGCTGATACGCGCCAGCGGCACCGAGCCCCTGCTGCGCGTGATGGTCGAGGCGCGCGAGGCCCAGCAGGCGAGCCACTGCGCCCAGCGCCTGGCCGATGCAGCCCGTGCAGGTTGAGACCATGACTCCCGCACAGATTGAAGTTCGCCGCGTGGACTACGCCGATCCCGGCGACGCCCAGGCGCTGGTGCAGTTGCTCGACGGCTACGCCCGCGACGCAGCCGGTGGTGGCCAGCCGCTGGCCGCGCATGTGCTGCACGGCCTGCCCGCCGCACTGCGGCAGCGCCCACAGGCCTTCAGCGTGCTGGCCTGGGCCCAGCAAGAGGACGCGCCGCCCGTGCCCGTGGGTCTGGTCAACTGCTTCGAGGGCTTTTCCACCTTTGCCTGCCAGCCCCTGGTCAACGTGCACGACGTGGTGGTGGCACCGGGCTGGCGCGGCCAGCGCATCGCGCAGCGCATGCTGGCGCTGGTGGAGTCCATCGCGCGCGAGCGCGGTGCCTGCAAGCTCACGCTCGAAGTGCTCTCGGGCAACACCAGCGCCATGGCGCTGTACCTGCGCGAGGGCTTCGCGCCGTATGCGCTGGACCCAGCGATGGGGCAGGCGCAGTTTCTGCAGAAGAAGCTGCTCTGATATGGCTGCGGCCCCGGCTTTTGTAAGCAGCTGTTTGCTTGTAGATGCTGCGGTGCAATCCGTGTAGCCTGTCGCCTCCATCCTCGTAAACCCCGATGCGGTTGCACGGCACGTATCGTCCAGAATCTCGCACCCACAAGGTGACGGCGGGCGGTGCGCAGGGTGCATCACGGCCGTATTTTCAAGGAGCAAGCCTTTCATGACCCATTCCCCCCTGCGCACCGCAGTCGCCAGCCTGTTCCTCGTTGCCACATGTGCCGCACCCTTGTCCGCGCATGCCGGCAAGACGCTGGACGGCATCAAGGCCCGGGGCCTGGTGGTCTGCGGCGTCAACACGGCGCTGGCCGGCTTTTCGGTAGCCGATGCGGGGGGCAAGTGGTCGGGCCTCGATGTGGACATCTGCCGCGCAGTGGCGGCGGCGGTGCTGGGCGATGGCGAGAAGGTCAAGTTCGTGCCGCTCAGCACCCAGCAGCGCTTCACGGCGCTGCAGTCGGGCGAGATCGACGTGCTCTCGCGCAACACCACTTTTTCATTGACGCGCGATGCGTCCATGGGCCTGCACCAGACGGCCGTCACCTACTACGACGGCCAGGGCGTGATGGTGCTCAAGAAAAGCGGCATCAAGGGCTTGAAGCAGCTCAAGGGCCAGACGGTGTGCGTGCAATCGGGCACCACCACCGAGAAGAACCTCGTCGATTACTCGAAGGCCAACAACCTGGCCATCAAGCCTGCCGTGTTCGAAAAGGTCGAGGCCGCCACCGCCGCCTACTTCGCGGGCCGCTGCGTGGGCTACACCACCGACGCCTCCGGCCTCGCATCGGTGCGCAACAAGGAGGCCAAGGACCCGTCGGAGCACGTGGTGCTGCCCGAGCTGATTTCCAAGGAGCCCCTGGGCCCCATGGTGCGCCGTGGCGACGATGAGTGGTTTGCCATCGTCAAGTGGGTGGTCTACGGCCTGATCGAGGCCGAGGAATATGGCGTGACCCAGTCCTCGGTCGACCGGCTCAAGACCGGCAGCACCGACCCCGTGGTGCAGCGCCTGCTGGGCACCACCGAAGACACCGGCAAGCTGCTGGGGCTGGACCGCGACTGGCTGGCCCGCGCCGTCAAGACCACGGGCAACTACGGTGAGATCTTCGAGCGCAACGTAGGCCCCAAGTCGGCCCTGGGCCTGCAGCGCGGCCTGAACAACCAGTGGAACAAGAACGGGCTGATGTACGCCTTCCCTATCCGCTGAGCAAGGCGGCAGGTCTTCGGCGCACCCTGGTGGCCCTTCAGTGGTCGACGGCGGCGGACAGGTCCGCCACATGCACCACCAACTCCCGCACACGGCGCATCGCCGGGTACTGGTGGAGCACGGACTCCCACTGGGGGGACTCCAGCAGCCGCTGCCAGACCGGTTCGAGATCCCGCGCATCCGCCAGCCGGCCTTGGGCGCATGCACTGGCAAAGGCCAGGCTCTCGGGTGCGGACAGCAGTTGCATACGGCTGGCGGCGCTCAGCAGGTGCGGCGCGCCCTCGGCCAGTGCATCACAGCAGTACAGCACGGTGCCGAGCAGCTCGGCGTCGCCCGTGCCCAGGGCACCCAGCGCAGCGCCGCGCAGCAGCACCGGGCCCTGGTGCGTGCTGAAGGTGTATACAGCCTCCCGGTCCGCCTGGGCGAGCAGGCCCAGGCCGCGCAGCAGGCGCGGAAAATCCGTGGTGGCCGCGTCGATGGAGGCCTTGGCTTCGACCAGCAGGCGCACATCCCAGGCAGGCTCTGTCGCAGCGGCGGGCGCCGCCGCCTGCCGCAGCAGCACCGCATCCCATTCGCTCTTGGCGCGCTCTGCGCTGCCCGGTAGTGTGGACGGCACCCGCATCGACGTCACCACGCGCCATTCGCCTGCCCTTCCCTCGGCCGCACCTTCGGCTGCATTGAGCCGCTGCGCCAGCGTTTCGAGCGCCTGCGCCGCCAATACCTCCACCGCTGCGCCACGCTGCTGCGCGGCCTGACCTTTCGCGACGGCGGCGGGGCTGCCCGAGCGGGGGCCATGCTGGTCGCGCAGGGCCTGGTATTGCTGCACCAGCGGGTCGGCGGCGAGCACCGTGGCGCGCTGCATGCGGGCGAGCGCTGCACCGCCCAGCAGCCGTGCCAGGTCGCGCTGCAATCGCGCCTCGCCAGCCAGCTGCGGCATGGTGAGCAGCCGCTGGGCGGCGGCTGCAAGCGCATCCCACTGCGCCGAGGCGTGGGCTGCATACAGCTGCGCCAGCGCCTCGCGTTGGGGGCCCGCGGTGCACTGCGGGAATTTGGCGGGATGCGCGACTGCGTTGATGATGCTGCGCAGCTCGCGCTCGTCCTTCTCGGCATGGGCTTGCAGTGCCATGGCCTCACGCACCGGGGGCGCGTGGTGCGCAAGCACCATGGCCTGGTAGGCGGCATCGCCGCTGTCCGCGCGCATGGCATCCCCGATCAGGCGCGCCAGCGAGCCGATGAACAGGCGCTGGGTGGCAGCATCAGGCGCCTGCGCATGCTGCGCAGCGCTGCGCGCCTGGTCGATGGCCATGGCCAGCGCGGTGGCGGGGCTGGTCTCCAGCCGTTGCGCGCAGGCTGCCGGCGCTGCGGGCAGGCGGTAGCGGCGCATGACCGTGCGCAACACCTGTTCGAGCAAGGAAGGGTGGGGCAGCAGGGGCACGAATCAGACGCCGCCGTTGCCGCCCACCGGCGTGTCCGGGCCGGCACCCCGGTGGGTCTTGGTCCAGTCGTACGGCGTGCCGTCGGGCAGCAGCCGGGCTTCTACCGTGTTCACGCCAGGCCGGCCCACGCTCTCGGCCAGCTCCGTCGAAAGGCTCACATGGCGTTTGCCAGCCTTGCGCCGGGCCTCGCAGAACTGCAGGGCGGGCGCCAGCTCATGGGGGTCAAACGCCTGCATGGCGGCCACTCCCGGTGCTTCTTGCCAATAAACGACGATGCTCATGCGGATCCGGGCCTTCTCTGGGTTGCGTGCGGGTGGTATCCCGCCGATCGTGCCAGAAAGCTGCACCGGATGCCCGGCCTGCGGCATCCGCCCTACCGTGTCACCGTCACTTGGCCAGCGCCAGCGTGCCCTTCATCAGGCTCGAATGCCCGGGGAAGGAGCAGAACCAGGCGTAGGCCTCGCCCGCCTTGAGTTTGGCCACGTCAAAGGCCACCGCATCGGCTTCGCCGCCGCCGATGACCTTGGTGTGCGCGATCACGCGGGCATCGCCGGACTTGACATAGGCCTTGTCCACGCCGGCTGCCATGCCATCGGCAGCCACGCCCTGCATGTCGGCGGCCTTGCTCAGCACCCAGTTGTGGCCCATGGCTGCCTTGGGCAGCTTGCCCACATGCTTGAGCTTCACGGTGAACTGCTTGCAGCTGGCGGGAACGGCGATGCTGGACTTGTTGAACTGCATGGCATCGTTGGCCTCGATCTCCACGTCGCAGGCAGCTGCCAGCGCGGGGCCGGCGAGCAGGGTGGTCAGCAGCATGGCTGCGGCGTTTTTCATCTTGATCGTCATCTGTCATTTCTCCGTCGGTAAAAAGAAACTGCGTTCCCGAGAGCCTCTGGAGGGCAGGGGGGGCAGGCTGCCTGTGAGTGGACCACCGATGGCCGACAGCGCTGTTGACCTGCATCAGAGGACACTGGTGCAACGGCACCACGCATCCATCCGGGCCAGGGGCGGGCCCGGTGGCCCTGCACCAAGGCTTCGGCTAGCATTGCCCATGCCCGAGAGTTCCGCACCGCTGTCCCTGCGCGCCGAGCGCCCTGGCCGCAGGCTGGGCACGCTGCTGATCGGGGCCAATGCCTTGTTCGCGGCACTGCTGTGCGGTCTGGTCCTGTGGGTGTTGTCTTCGTCGCGGCAGAACCATGAAGAACGGGCCCGCACCACGGCGGAAAGCCTGGTGGCCGTCACCGGGGCCAACGTGGGTTCCGAACTGGGGCTCATCGATGCGGTGCTGAGGATGACGCTGGACGACCTTTTGCGCAGCGGGTTTGGTTCCGGTGCGGCGGACGAAGGCATTCAGCGGCTGCTCGATGAGCGGCGCAGCCTGCTCGAGGGCGCCGAGGGCTTTCGCCTGGCGGATGAGAAGGGGTCGGTGCGGTGGGGCAACCTGGAGGCCGGGGCGCCGGTGGCCGACATCTCGCACCGCGCCTTTTTCCAGCAGGCCCGGCAGGCCACTTCGGGTGATCCCATTGTCTCCAGGCCCGTGGTTTCGCAGATCTCGGGCAACTGGGTGATCGTCATCGCGCGCCCCCTGGCCGCGAACGGCCAGTTCGCAGGGGTCCTGTACGCAACCATCCGGGTGGACCACTTTGCGCAGCTGTTCCACCGCTACGAGCTGGGTGAGCGCGACGCCATCACGCTCAGGACACGGGATCTGCGTTTCGTGGCCTGGATGTCGCCTGGGAACGAGGTGCGTGTCGAGGTTGGGTCGACCCAGGTCTCCGATGAGCTGCGGGCGACCCTGGCGACCAACCCGGCCTCGGGTGTCTACGCGGCCATCTCTGCGGCCGATGGGGTCGAGCGGACGGTTGCCTACCGGGAGGTGCAGGGCTGGCCATTCATCGTCTTTGCGGGGCTCAATAACCAGCATTTCTTCCAGCCCCTGGCCCAGGAGGCGCGCATGCTCTCTCTGCTGGCCGGCCTCATGTGGCTGCTGAGCTGCGCCGCCGCCTTCGTGGTCTACCGCCTGGGACTGCGCGAGCTGGGCACCCTGCGCGCCCTGGAGGCGCAGAGCCGGCGCACGCAGATCCTGCTGCGCGTGGCCGGTGACGGCATCCACATCCTCGACCGCCAGGGGCACCTGGTCGAGATGAGCGATTCGTTCGCGCAGATGCACCGATCCTCCCGGGAGGGGCTGCAGGGCCGGCATGTCTCCAGCTGGGACGCCAACCAGAACGAGGCGGCCATCCGCGCCTGGCTGGTCAAGGTGCGTGACGGTGACCGCCAGCGCGTGGAGGTGCAGCACCGGCGGGCGGACGGCCAGGTCATCGACGTCGACCTGCACTGGCATGCGGTGGACATCGACGGGCAGTTGCTGATCTTCGGCTCCGCCCGCGACATCACCGACAGGCAGCGCCTGCTGCAAAGCCTGGAAGAATCCGGCGCGCGCATCCGCGACCTGTACGACCACGCACCCTGCGGGTATTTCTCGCTCGATGCCGAGGGCTGTGTCGTGCACATCAACGCCACCCTGCAGCAGTGGCTGGGCGGCACGCCCCTGGAGTCCCACACCCGCTTCAGCGATCTGCTGCAGGGGGCGAGCCGCCTGCGATTCCATGACCACTTCATCGTGCTGACCCTGCAGGAGCAGGCGCCGGAGATCGAGGTCGAGCTGGCACCACCGGGCGCTGAACGCCGCTTCGTGCGCATCAACGCCACGGCCGTGCGCGATGCCCAGGGCAACTTCCTGATGAGCCGCACCGTGGCGATCGACGTGACGGCGCAGCACCAGGCGCTGCAGCAGGTGCAGACCCTGCTGCACGACCAGTCGGCCATGCTCAACAGCGACCTCGTGGGCATGGTCAAGCTGCGCGACCGCACCATCACCTGGAAGAACGCCGCGATGGAACGCATGCTGGGCCATGCGCCCGGCGAGCTCGACGGTGCCCAGGTGCAGGACCTGTATGCCCATGGCCAGGACCACTGCAACGTGGAGAATGCCGCGGCGCTGCGGCTGGACCGGGGCCAGAACTTTCGCACCGATGTGCGCCTGCAGCACAAGAGCGGCGACGCCATCTGGGTGGACCTGAGTGGCGTGCGCCTGTCGGACCGCGAGACCTTCTGGATGGCGGTGGACATCTCTGCCGCCAAGCGGGCGCATGAGCAGATCACCCACGTGGCCTTCCACGACGCGCTCACGCAGCTGCCCAACCGCCTGCTGCTGCTGGACCGCCTGCGCCAGGCCTTGGCTGCGGCACAGCGCGCCGGCCATGGGGTCGCGGTCTGCTTTGCCGACTTGGACGGCTTCAAGGCCGTGAACGACCAATTGGGGCACGAGGCAGGCGACCAGCTCCTGGTCGAGCTGGCCGGGCGTGTGCGGGGCAGCATCCGTGCATCGGACACGGCGGCGCGCATCGGCGGCGATGAGTTCGTGCTGGTGCTCACGCCCGTGGCCGGGGACGAATGGCGCGCCGTGCTCGATCGACTGATGCAGGCCGCATGCCAGCCCGTGCAACTGCCGGGCTCACAGGCACCCGTGCAGGTGGGCATGAGCATCGGTGTCGCGCTGTCACGGGGCCGGCTGGACGCACAGGAGCTGCTGGCAGAGGCCGACGCCGCCATGCTGCAGGCCAAGCGTTCAGGCAAGCACCGCGTGCAGCTGGCGCAGGGACCGCAGGCGGCCAAGAGCACCATCTGATACGGGGCTGCATTCAATCGGCCCGAATCAGGGGCCGGTAAAAAGCAAAACGCCCACAGCGAAGCTGCAGGCGTTCATATTGTGGGGATGGGCGAGGCTCGGGGCAACCCGTCCCTCAAGCCCTGCACCATCCTGTTGCCGTTCCTCAATACGCGTCCAGCACCGCGCCCTTGCTCGCGCTCGATGCATTGAACGCGAACTTGGCCTGCACGCCGCGGGTGTAGCGCGGGGCGGGAGCCGTCCAGGCGGCGCGGCGCTTGGCGATTTCTTCTTCGCTCACGTTCAGCTCCAGCAGCAGCTGGCGCGCGTCGATGGTGATGCTGTCGCCTTCGTTGACAAAGGCAATCGTGCCGCCTGCCGCCGCTTCAGGCGCCACGTGGCCGACCACCATGCCCCAGGTGCCGCCGGAGAAGCGGCCGTCGGTGATGAGGCCCACGCTTTCGCCCAGGCCGGCGCCGATCAACGCGCCGGTGGGGGCCAGCATTTCGGGCATGCCGGGGCCGCCCTTGGGGCCCAGGTAGCGCAGCACCATCACGTCGCCGGCAACGATCTTGCCGGCCAGGATGGCTTCGAGGGCGGACTGCTCGTCGTCGAACACGCGGGCGGGGCCGGTGATGACGGGGTTCTTCAGGCCGGTGATCTTGGCCACGGCGCCTTCGGGGCTGAGGTTGCCCTTCAAGATGGCCAGGTGGCCCTGGGCGTACATGGGCTTGTCGATGCCGCGGATCACGTCCTGGTCGGCACGGGGCACATCGGGCACGTCCTTGAGCACTTCGGCAATGGTCTTGCCGCTGATGGTGATGCAGTCGCCGTGCAGCAGGCCGGCGTTGAGCAGCACCTTCATCACTTGCGGAATGCCGCCTGCGCGGTGCAGGTCGACGGCCAGGTACTTGCCGCTGGGCTTCAGGTCGCACAGCACGGGGGTCTGCTTGCGAATGCGCTCGAAGTCGTCGATGCTCCATTCCACGCCGGCCGTGTGGGCGATGGCCAGGAAGTGCAGCACGGCGTTGGTGGAGCCGCCGGTGGCCATGATCACGGCCACGGCGTTCTCGATGGCCTTCTTGGTCACGATGTCGCGGGGCTTGAGGTCCATCTTGATGGCCTCGATCAGCACCTTGGCCGATTCCTTGGCCGAGTTCATCTTCTCGTCGTGCGGGTTGGCCATGGTGGACGAATACGGCAGGCTGATGCCCAGGGCCTCGAAGGCGCTGGACATGGTGTTGGCGGTGTACATGCCGCCGCACGAGCCGGTGCCGGGGATGGCGCGCTTTTCGATCTCTTTGAGGTCAAAGTCGCTGAGCTTGCCGGCGGCGTTCTCGCCCACGGCCTCGAACACGCTCACGATGTTCAGGTCCTTGTCCTGGTAGCGGCCCGGCAGGATGGTGCCGCCGTACACGTAGATGGCCGGCACGTTGGCGCGCAGCATGCCCATCAGGCCGCCGGGCATGTTCTTGTCGCAGCCGCCGACCACCAGCACGCCGTCCATCCACTGGCCGCCCACGCAGGTCTCGATGCAGTCGCTGATCACCTCGCGGCTGACCAGGCTGTACTTCATGCCTTCGGTGCCCATGGCCATGCCGTCCGAGATGGTGGGCGTGCCGAACACCTGGGCGTTGCCGCCGGCTTCCTCGATGCCGGCGATGGCCGCGTCGGCCAGCTTCTGCAGGCCGCTGTTGCAGGGGGTGATGGTGCTGTGGCCGTTGGCCACGCCGACCATGGGCTTGACGAAGTCGCCTTCCTCGTAGCCCATGGCGTAGTACATGGAGCGGTTGGGCGCACGCGACTTGCCTTGCGTGATGTTGGCGCTGCGGCGGTTGATGGGCTGGATCGGGATGGTCTTGCTGTCTGCCATGGCGTGTTTCCTGGTGGGGGAGTCGTTGTTGTGGGGAGGACAGCGCAGCGTTCCACGTGTCCCATGCTTTCGGGTTGCAAGTATGCGAGGTTTGCCGCTGCGTTTCCAATCCCTTTCATCTGCTCCATTAATATATAAAACATATGAAAGAGACATTCATCGATGTGCGCGCCTGGCGCCAGTTCGTCGCCGTGGCCGAGGAACTGCACTTTGGCCGGGCCGCGCTGCGCCTGCACATGACGCAGCCGCCGCTGACCCAGGCGATTGCGCAGATGGAGCGCACGCTGGGTGTGATGCTGTTCGACCGCACGCGCCGCCGTGTGGCGCTGACGCCGGCGGGCGAGGCGCTGCTGCCCGACGTGCGCGACTTTCTGGAGCGCGCGCAGGCGCTGCCGGTGCGGGCGCGCGCCGCAGCGGCGGGCGAGGTGGGGCGGGTGCGGCTGGCGTTTGTCTCCACCATCGGCTTCGAGCGGCTGCCCGAGTGGGTGCGCGATTTTCGCGTGCTGTGCCCGCAGGTGGCGCTGGAGCTGGTGGAAGCCACGGGCGACGTGCAGCGCGCGCTGTTCGCGCGCGGCGAGCTCGATGGCGGGCTGGTGCTGCATTCGCCCGGCGCGGCCCCGCCCGAGCTGGCGCGCCTGGCAGTGGCCGAAGAACCCCTGGTGCTGGCGCTGCCCGCAAGCCACCCGCTGGCCGGTGTGCCGCGCCTGGACCTGGCGCAGGTGCTGGCCGAGCCGCTGGTTATCTTTCCGCGCCGCATCGTGCCCTCGCTGCACGACGCGATCTTTGCGCTGTACCACGCGGCCGGCCGCGTACCCGTGGTGGCGCAGGAGGCGATCCAGATGCAGACCATCGTCAACCTGGTGTGGGGCGGCCTGGGCGTGGCCTGGGTGCCCGAGAGCGTGACCCAGTTCCGCCGCGAGGGGGTGGTTTACCGCGCGGCCGATGCGTTCGGACCTGCTCCGGGCATGGCGCGGACCAAGGCCGTGAAAGCGGTGCCCGGTCCCCTTCCGGTATGCGAGACCAGCCTGGTCTGGCCGGTCGGGCTAAACAACCCGGCGCTGGCGCGTTTCGTCGACTTCGTGCGCGAGCGCTCGGCTGCCGGTTAAGCAACTGCCGCAGCGCGCCCGCGCACGAACAGCAGCCCCGCCGCAACGGCCAGCAGCGGCAGCGCCACGGCGTTGATGGCCGTCCAGCCCACGCCGGTGAGCAGGGCGCCCGAGGCAAAGGACATCATCGCCGCCACGATGCCGTTGGCCAACTGCATCAGTGCCTGCGCCTGGCCGCGCTCCTCGGGTGCATGGCTTTCGGCCAGCAGCGTGGTGCCCGAGATCACCATCAGGTTCCAGCCCGTGCCCAGCAGGCAGGAGCTGGCCAAAAACTCGGTGAACGACAGGCCCGACAGCGCCACCACCGCGCTGGCCGCCAGGCACAGGGCGCCTACGGTGGCCACGCGGCGGCTGCCGAAGCGGTCCACCAGCGCACCCGAGAACAGCGCGGGTGCGAACATGCCAATCACATGCCACTGGATGACTTGCGCGGCGGATGCGGCCGAGAAGCCGCAGACCTCCATCGCCAGCGGCGTGGCGTTCATCACCAGGATCATCAGGCCGTGGCCGATGGCCGTCATCACCACTGCGGCGCGCAGGCCAGGGCGGGCGAGCAGGGCGCGCATGGCGGCCATGCCGCCCGCGGCCGGCTTGGGCGCCACGCCCTCGCGCAGCTGCGCCATCACCGCCCAGCCCAGCGCGGCCAGCACGGCAATCGCCAGGTAGGCGCCGGCCAGCGGCGTGGCCAGCAGGTTGCGCGACCACAGCGCCAGCGGTGGGGCGAAAACGGCCGCGCACAGGCCGCCCGCCACCACACAGGCGGCGGCCCGGCCTTTTTGCTGCGCATCCACCGCCTCCAGGGCGGCATAGGTGTAGTAGCCCGACGAGGCCTGGTAGGCACCAATGGCCAGCGTGCCCGCGCAGAAGACGGCAAAGCTGCCCCACTGCACCCCCGCCATGCTGATGAGGCCGCCCGCCACACCGCACAGCGCGCCGGCCTGCAGCCCCGCACGCCGGCCGTGGCGCTGCATGAACAGCGACAGCGGTTGCACCGACAGCAGGTTGCCCAGCACCAGCAGTGCCAGCGGCAACGTGGCCAGCGCCGGCCAGGGCGCCAGCCGCGCGCCGACGATGGAGGTCAGCGTGATGCCGATGATGGAGCAGCCCCAGTACAGGGCCTGGCCCGCGAACAGCAGGCGAACGGAGGCATTGCGCAAGAGCAGCATGGATGGAGGCTTTCGGTGGTGCGCCGTGTCTGGCGCGGAGGAAAAGTGGTCAGTCCAGAAGTGCGCCGGCGCCAAAGCGCTGCGCATAGGCCTGCGGGCTCACGGCGCGGTGCTTGTGAAAACTGCGGCGCAGGTTCTCGGGGTGCTCGAAGCCGCACAGCCGGGCCACGGTGGCCACCGATGCCTGGGCCTGGGCGAGCAGGGTGGAGGCGGCCTCCACGCGCACGCGCTCCACATAGCGGCCGGGCGTGGTGCCCAGTTCGCGCTGGAACACGCGGGTGAGCGTGCGCGGCGGCATGCAGGCCTGCCCGGCCAGGGCGTCGAGCGACAGGTCGCCGCCCAGTTGCGAGGGAATCCATTCAAGCAGGGCCGCCAGCCGGGGGGCATGCCGCGTCTCGGGCGCCAGCAGCGCGCTGAACTGCGCCTGCCCGCCCGGGCGGCGCATGAACATCACCAGCCGGCGTGCCACGGCCAGGGCCATGGGGCGGCCCAGGTCTGCCTCCACCAGCGCCAGGGCCAGGTCGATGCCGGCCGTGACGCCGGCCGAGGTGAACAGGTGGCTGTACACGGGGTGGGCCGCGTCGTAGGTGTGCAGGCAGTCCTCGTCCACCTGCACGGCGGGGTAGTTTTGGCGCATGCTGTCCATGCGGCACCAGTGCGTGGTGACGCGCAGGCCGTCGAGCAGGCCGGCCTCGGCCAGCAGCAGGGCGCCCGAGCAGACCGAGCCCAGGCGGCGCACCTGGGGCTCGGCATGGCGCAGCCACTGCAGCATGCCGGTGTGGCCCAACTGGTCGGCCACGCCATCGCCACCCGCTACCAGCACGGTGTCCACGCCTGCGGGGTCGGTATCGGCCCAACTGCCATCGGCTACCAGCGCAAAGCCGGCCGAGGTGGTGACGGGCCCCGGCGCCTCGGCCAGCAGGTGCAGCGCATAGGCCGGCGGCAGGCCATGGCCGGTGCGCTCGCCATTGGCCGAGCCGAAGACCTGCATCGGGCCGACCACGTCCAGGCTCATCACACCGGGGTAGACCAGGCAGGCAACGGTGCGGGTGGGGCGGTGCATGCCCCCAGTGTCGGCGTTCGTGGGGTTGGCTGCAATGACAATCAGCCCACAGATCTGGCCAAATGCCAAGGTGCGCCGGCGGGACAAAGCGCAGTCAGGAGGCGCCAGCCACCGCTGTCCAGGCCACATTGTCAACAAGCGATAATTTGCTGGCGTTTGCTGCCGCATGGGCGCTATCCTGCAGACAGGATGGGCCGGTAAGCCGAGGGCCCTCAACAGATTTGAACTTGTCCATCGCACGCTTTGAGGAGACTGCGAATGCCTTTCCCCTTGAGGTTTCCAAGAGAGATGCAGTGGCTCCTGAAGGCCGCGCGGCTGCTCGGCACCATCCAGGGCGACCCAGGGCGGGTGACTCTAGTCCTGGAACTTCAGCAACTGCTCATCCGGCGCATCGCCCGCTCAAAGCTCAGCCATGACCGCCTCCAGGACGCCAGACTCCGCCTCAAGCAGCGTCTGGTGAGAGAGCGGCTGATCGGAGAGAAGGCGCGTGAGACAAAAGAGCTGGTCCTGAAAATCCAGGACCGCTGTGACGCGCTGGAACATCTGCGCTTTTTGTACCGCTGCTTTGGCGACGGCATTGCGGCGACCTACCACCCGCCCCAACGCCACAGGTACTTCTATTTTGCGCAGAGAACCCAGGCCAAGGAGCGCGCAGGACTCCTCTCCCGGCAGGAAACGTTTCGCAGGCGGTACCGGGCCCTGAGGCTGGGCACCGGCATGGGCATCCCCGTTGTCCTGGCCGATGTGACGAACATGGTGGGGCAAGGCGATATCTGTGTTCTGGCGGGCAGTGAACCGCAGCCCGTGGAGCTGAAATCGTTCGTGCAACGGGGTCGCCCAGGAAAGCTCCTGGACGAGGAGCTGCGGCGCACCATGCATCTTCTGGCAGGCGCTGGTCCGGCGGAATTTCACGGCGCACGCAATGCGCCGCCGCCGGAAATCCACCCCGCGACAGCGCATGCGGTGCACCTCAACACCTGTGTGCAGCAGGCCATGGAATCGGGCATCGCGCAGGTCTTTCCGGAAGAGGGCCTGCGCTACGTGGCGATCCGCACGGACCACTACCAGGGCAATCCGGGTTGCCTGCATGCGCTGAAGGGCATGGCATCGAAATCGATGATGTCGATCCAGGTGGCGCCCGAAATGGCCTGGGTGCCGATGCAGCCGTTCACCCTGTCAATGACCGCCGAAAATGCCGTGCTGTTCATGCAGGGGGCCTTTCAGCTCTTTGTCTGCATCGACTTGAAGGTACTGGTGTCCCACTTCGCATCGCTCGGGGTGCATGCCATTGCCTTGATGGACGGGGTGACGGCGCTGCAGATTTCCAACGACCCCGAGGACTCTGGGCCGGGGTCCTACCGGGTCAGTGAGGTCATCTTTCAACGCATCTCCTGCGAGTTCATTGCGCTGCGCAGTTTTGCCCAGGAAATGGCGGGAATGCTGGAGCCGGCAGACGCCCCTGGGCTGCACGATGCCGGTGACCGGGATCTGCTTTTTGCACCACCCGCGCCTGAGTGGGACGAGGCGCGGCACTACTACGACGAAGAAGGCCCACGCCTGCATTGAGTAGACACCAGAACTGGCCGGTGGGGCCGGATGTACGGGCGTTCCCCCTGCCTGAGCCCGGCGACAGGCGCGCGAGTACCTTGGGGGGCTCGCTCAGGCGGAGGTTTTTGACTGCAGGTAGTTCTGCAGGCCGATCTTGTCGATCAGGCCGATCTGCTTTTCGAGCCAGTAGGCGTGGTCTTCCTCGGTGTCGCGCAGCTGGGTCAGCAGCAGGTCGCGGCTCACGTAGTCGCCCACGCTCTCGCACAGCGCCATGCCGTTTTGCAGGGCGGCGCGCACTTCGTATTCGGTGGCCAGGTCCTTGCGCAGCATTTCGGGCACGGTTTCGCCGGGGGTGAATTCCTTGGGCCGCATGTCGGGACGGCCGCCCAGGAAGAGGATGCGGCGCAGCAGCGCGTCGGCGTGCTGGGTTTCTTCCTGCATCTCGTGGTCGAGGCGGGTGTAGAGCTTGATGAAGCCCTGGTCTTCATAGATCCGCGAATGCGCGAAATACTGGTCGCGCGCGGCCAGTTCGCCGCGCAGCAGATCCTTGAAGTAGTCGACGACCTGTGGGTTTCCCTGCATGTTTTTATCCTTGAATTTTGGCAAGGAGTATCGCGCGGACGAAGGCGTTTGGGGGGAATGTCCCCCTCTGCGCGCTCTGCATGCGTACAGGGATCAGAAGCGTTCTCATCGGGGGTGCGCCCGGTGCGCTCACAGCCTCCTGGGCGCTGCCCCCACACCTCGCGGGGCTGCCGGCTGCCAACTGCCACAGCGCGCGGGCACAATACCGCCCAAATGCTGACCTACCCCCAAATCGACCCCATCGCCCTGCAAGTGGGCCCGTTGGCCATCCACTGGTATGGCCTGACCTACCTGGCGGCCTTCGGGCTGTTCATGCTGCTGGGCATCGCCCGGCTGCGGCACCAGCCGTTCGCCTCCATTACCGGCCCGGGCGCGTGGACGCGCAAGGACGTGGAGGACATCCTCTTTCTCGGCGTGGCCGGCGTGGTGATCGGCGGGCGGGTGGGCTACTGCCTGTTCTACAAGCCCGGCTATTACCTGAGCCACCCGCTGGAGATCTTCTACGTGTGGCAGGGCGGCATGGCCTTCCATGGCGGGCTGCTGGGCGTGATCGTCTCCATGCTGTGGTTTGCCCACTCGCGCAAGCGCCCCTGGCTGCAGGTGGCCGACTTCGTAGCGCCCTGCGTGCCCACGGGCCTGGCGGCGGGCCGCGTCGGCAACTTCATCAATGGCGAACTCTGGGGCCGCTTTGCCAGCCCTGACCTGCCCTGGGGCATGGTGTTCCCGCAAAGCGGCTCCATGCTGCCGCGCCACCCTTCACAGGTCTACCAGTTTCTGCTGGAAGGGCTGCTGCTGTTCGTGCTGCTGTGGCTGTATGCCCGGCGCCAGCGCCGTGAGGGCCAGGTGGCCGCCGTCTTCCTGATCGGCTACGGGGCTTTCCGCTTCATCGCCGAATACTTCCGTGAGCCCGATGCGCACCTGGGCATCCTCTCGCTGGGCATGAGCATGGGCCAGTGGCTGTGCGTGCCCATGATCGTGGCCGGCATTTTGATGTGGCTGTGGGCCGCCAAGCGCGAGGGCGGCACGCCTGCGCTCACCACGCCCAAGCCCTGACCTGCCGCGCGGTGTCGATGACCGTCACCCGCCGCCGGCTCCTTTTGGCCAGCGCTGCCGCGTCACCGCTGCTGGCATCGTGCGCCACGGACCTCACGCGCTACCGACACCAGCCGGTGGCCGGGGTGGCTGCCAGCCTGGGCGTGTGCGCAGCGGCGCATGCCACGCTGCAGGCGGGCCGTGTGCAGGAGACCGTGGTGGCAGGCACCTGTGGTGCCGCACCCGACGCGGTGTTCCAGGCGGCCTCGCTGACCAAGCCCGTCGTCGCCTATGGCGCTCTGCGCCTGGCTCTCGCGGGCCAACTGGACCTCCAGGCGCCCGTCTCGCACTATCTGCCGCAAGGCTATGTGCACTACCAGCATGTGCTGCGGCGCAAACCCGGCGATGCCAGCGACACCGTGCCCGCCAGCATGCTGGCCCGCATCCCGGTGGCCGCCTTGCTCAACCACACCTCGGGCCTGCCCAACTGGACCGGCGGCACGCTGGCCCCCGCCTTCGAGCCCGGCCAGCGCTGGCGCTATTCGGGCGAAGGCTATGTGCTGCTGCAGACCGTGATGGAGGCCGTCACCGGCACGCCCATCGCGCAGTGGATGGACGCTGAGGTGTTTGCCCCCCTGGGCATGCGCGATTCCAGCCTGGTCTGGAACGCCGCCTTGGAAGGCCGGGCCGTGCATGCCCATGGCGACGCCGCCAGCGGCATGCGCTGGGGCGTGCCCGTGGCTGCCGCTTCGCTGTACACCACGGCGGGAGACTATGCGCGCCTGTTGGCCGCCGTCGTGGCCGATGAGCGGTTGCTGGCGCTGGCCATGTCCGCCCCCGTGGTGGCCGACAAGGCGCTGGGGCTGGAGTGGGGCTATGGCTGGGGCATCGAGCGCACTCCCGCAGGCCCCATGCTCTGGCAGTGGGGCAACAACCCGGGCTTTCGCAACTTCGCCATGCTCTCGCCCGGCTCGGGCGATGGCTTCGTGCTGCTGACCAACAGCGACCGGGGCATGGCCCTCGCGGTGCCGCTGGCGCAGCAGGTGCTGCCGGTGGAGCACCCGGTGTTCAGGTCTTCCCTGTTGGGATAGCGCTTTGGCTCATGCCAGCGGCTTGCGCATCAGCGCCAGGTACTGGCCCTGGATATAGTCGTCGATGCGCGCGTACTCGGCGTAGCCCTGCTTGAGGTAAAAAGCCCGTGCCTGCCACTCGAAGGTTTCGAGCTTGGCGTTTTTTGCACCCAGTGTCTTGCCCTGGGCTTCGGCCATGCCCAGCAGGCGTGCGCCCAGGCCCTGGCCGCGCTGGTCCTCGGCCACCCACAGCACATCGGTCTGCAGCCAGGAGACGAACACATAGGAGCGGATGCCCGCCACCAGCCGGCCGTCCGGGTCGCGCACGTCCAGCCGTACCGGCTGCGCCTGCGGGTATTCGCCCACGGTGCGGTAGTTGAATTCGCGCAGGTGTTTGCCGAGTGTTCCCGCCTGCAGGTCTTCGGGGGAGGGTGGAGCGAAGGTGAAGGAATAGGCCATGGATGCAGGGGGCGGGCTGGATGGGGCGGCGATTATGCCGGCAGGTCGGCCGCTTGCTCTATGGAACCTGCCTCCCCCAGCCAGGCCTGCACCTGCCCGCGTATGCCGTCCAGCACCGGGTTGGGCGCGCGCGCCACGCGCTGCACCCAGGCGATGTGCGATTGCAGCCCCTGTGTCGGTATGTCCAGCGCCACCAACTGGCCTTGCGCCAGCAAGGGCGCTGCCGGGGCCACGATGCCCAGGTAGACGGCATCCGTGTGGCTGACCACGTCCAGCAGGTCGGCCACCGATTCGCTGCCCAGGGTGATCAGTGTGTCGGGGTGGGCCTGCAGGCCCAGGCGCTGCACCAGCAGCCGTCCCATCGCCGCGCTCATGCCGGTGCAGGCCACGGCAAATTCCGTGAGGTCGGCAAATCGCACGGGGTGCCGTTGCGCCAGGGGGTGGCCGGGCCGCACCAGAACCCCGGTGGGCAGCTCGGCCAGTGTGTGCACTTCCAGGTCGGCATGGGCGCCGGGGAGGGAGCGCAGGTCCATCACCAGCGCATCCAGCGCGCGGTCGCGCAGGGCCTGTATCTGTTGCGTCTGGGGCCCGCCGCTCAGTTGCAGGCGCATGTGGCCTGCATGCCCGGCCGCCATGCGCAGCAGGCGGTGGCCCAGCAGGGCATGGGGCGTGGCAGTCATCCCCAGGCGCACGGAGCCCGCTTCGCCGCTGACATGGTGGCGCACCACCTGGTGCAGCTCGTCGGCCTGGGCCACCACCTGGCGCGCATGCTCGAGCACGGTGCGGCCGATGGGTGTGAGCGCATTGCGCTGGCCGCTGCGCTCGACCAGTGCCGCGCCCAGGTGGGCTTCCAGCATGGCGATGCTGCGGCTGAAGGCGGCCTGCGAGCGCCGCGTGCTGTCAGCCGCGCGGGTGAAGCTGCCGCTGTCGGCCAGGGCAATGAAATGGCGCAACTGGGCGATGGTGGTGCTCATGCGGAAAATCGAACGAAACGACTTGAATTATGCATTGGACGAACATTTCGTTACCGGCTTAGCATGCAACCCTCTCGCCCGCCCACCGAATCCTAGAAAGCGCTGACGTACATGATCAAGAAACTCCTGCTGGGGCTGCTGGCCCTGGTGTTGCTGCTGGCTGTGGCCCTGGGCGTCAACACAGCGCGCAAGGGCTCGCGCCAGCTGGAGGTTGCGCCGATTGCCAAACTGCCGGTGGACGATGCCGCCGTGGCCGGCCGCCTGGCCGAGGCCGTGCGCCTGCGCACCGAGTCCTCGCGAGACGATGCCAACTTCAGCGCCGGCCAGTTCCTGCAGTTCCATGCCTTGCTGCAGCAGCGCTTTCCGCTGGTGCACGCCAAGCTCAAGCGCGAGGTGGTGGGCGATTTGAGCCTGCTCTACACCTGGCCCGGCAGCGATGCCAACGCCGCGCCGGTGATGCTGATGGCCCACCAGGACGTGGTGCCCGTGGCGCCCGGCACCGAAGGCGACTGGGCCCAGCCTCCGTACTCGGGTGCCATCCAGGGCGGCTTCGTCTGGGGCCGCGGCTCTTGGGACGACAAGGGCAACCTCATGGGCCAGCTCGAAGCCGTGGAGATGCTGCTGGCCAGCGGCTTTGTGCCCCAGCGCACCATCTACCTGGCCTTCGGTGCCGACGAGGAAGTGGGCGGCCTGCGCGGCGCGGCCAAGATCGCCGCATTGCTGCAGGAGCGCAAGGTGAGCCTGGATTTCGTGATCGACGAAGGCCTCTTGATCCTGGACGGCGTGATGCCCGGCCTGGCCAAGCCGGCCGCCGTCATCGGCGTGGCCGAGAAGGGCTACATGTCGGTGGTGATGAAGATGTCGGGCACGCCCGGCCACTCGTCCATGCCACCGCACAAGGGCAGCAGCGCCATCGCCATGATGAGCGACGCCCTCAACCGCCTGGACGAAGAGCAGATGCCCGGCGGCATCCGTGGCGTGGCGGGCGAGCTGTTCGACACGCTGGCGCCCGAGATGGGTGGCGTGAACCGGGTGGTGCTGTCCAACCTCTGGCTGTTCCGCCCCGTGGTGCAAAAGCAGTTCGAAGGGGCCGCCAGCACCAACGCCATGCTGCGCACCACCACGGCCCTGACCATCGTGAACGCCGGCAACCGCGACAACGTGGTGCCCGGCCGCGCCGAGGCCACGGTCAACTTCCGCATCATGCCCGGCGATACCAAGGAGCAGGTGATGGAGCACATGCGCAGCAAGATCAGCGCGCCCACGGCGCAGTACGAGCTGAGCCCGCTGCCTGGCGCGGTGGACGCCTCCAAGGTCGCGCCCACCGACTCCACCCAGTACCGCCTGCTCAACCAGACCATCCGCGAGGTCTTTCCCGACGTGCTGGTGGCCCCGGGCCTGATGGTGGCGGGCACGGATTCGCAGCACTACGGCGCCATCAGCGACCACATCTTCAAGTTCTCGCCCGTGCGCGCGAACTCGGAGGACTTGAAGCGCTTTCACGGCACCAACGAGCGCCTGGAGATCGCCAACTATGCGGACGCGATCCGCTTCTATCACCGCCTGATCGGGCAGGTGAGCCAGGCGGGCGCCAAGCCCTGATTCGACCTTTTCAGGGGCAGGCCAGCCGGTCCATCGCCTCGCGCGTGAGCCGGTAGCTCAGCCTGTCGGCCACCAGCACCGCGCCCAGGCTTTCGTAAAAGGCGATGCCCGCGTGGTTGCCGGCCTTCACGTTCCAGTCCATGCGGCCGCAGCCCTCCTGGGCCGCGTGCCGCGCCACCCAGGCCATGAGCAGCCGGCCAATGCCCTTGCCCCGTGCATTGGCGCTGACAAACACCTCCTTGACCATGCACTGCAGCCGGTGCCCGGGGCTTGGGTCCACCAGCGAGTGCAGGAAAACGATGGCTGCAAAGCCCAGGGCCTTGCCCGCCGCATCGCTGGCCACTACCAGACGCACAGTCGAGCCGGGCGCGAGAAGGTGGTCGCGTAGGTGTGTGTGCACGGCCTCGCGCGGGGCCGTGGCCACGCCGGCATCGGCGTAGTAGGCATTCAGTTCGCAGAGCAGGTCGGTCAGCGAAGTGTGCGCACTGCGCTCTGCCAGGGCGATGTGCACAGCGGTCGCGCCCATGCCGTGGTCAGGGGAAAAAGCGCTTGAGCGCGTCCTCGAAGGCAGGCAGGTCCGTTCCCACATGGCTGGCGTTGTAGTCCGCATTCACCAGCGTGAATCCCGGATTGCTCTGCGCGCGCATCTGCTCGTGCAGGGGCTTGATGATGCCGACGTTGTTGGCGCCCGTGCCCGCGCCGGTCAGGTACAGCGTGGCGGGCAGTGGCTTGCCGTCGAGCTGTTTCTCGTAGGCAAGGAAGGCCGCCGTGCTGCCATGGCCGCCGTAGCTGGCCTCGGTCGACAGGTAGTGCGAGAAGCTCAGCGCGCCAGCCATCCCCTCGGTCACCAGCGCCGCAATCACGAAGTAGCCGCCGTGCGACAAACCGGACAGCGCCCTGCGCTTGGGATCCGCGCGGTACTGGCGCTCGATCACCGGCGCGAGCTCCTTGGTGATGAAGTCCAGGTAGCGCGTGGCGCCGGGCAGCAGGAAGTCCGTGCCGCGCATGACGGTGCCGCCGATTCCAACCAGGATGGCCTGCGTTCCTCGGGTCTGCATCGCCTGCTTGAAGGTGTCAAAGCGCGTGGGTGTGATGCCCGAGCCATACAGTGCATCCCCCTCGGTCGCATAGATGACGGGTAGCGCGGTGGTGCCCGTGGCGTACGACTGTGGCACGTACACCTGGATGGCGTAGGTGTACCCATTCGACTCGGACTTGAGCGTGGAACTGAAAACCTGCCCGACTGGCTCGGGCGGGGGCTCGCTCGAACCGCCCCCGCCGCATGCGGCAAGAGCGGAGGCTGCGCCCAGGGCGAGCAGCGCGGTGCGCCGGTCCATGGGCAGAATGGTGTGCGTTCTTCCTGGCATTCTGGAACTCCTCCTGTCGTGCCATTGTAGGGAGGGTTGCAGGAATCGCTCAGGACCCTGTGGCCATGGACCTGTGCTTCAGAACTGCGCCCGGTTGAGGTCCGCGATCAGCGTGGTTTCCACCGGCCGCCAGCCCAGGCGCTGCTGCGTGAGCGCGCTGGAGGCCGGGCTGTCCATGCCGGCAAAGCGGGCCAGCCAGCCGAAGTGCTGCTCGGCACCACTGGCCGGCACCGAGGCCACGGGCAGCTTCAGGCCGCGGCCGATGGATTCGGCAACCGCCTTGAGCGCCACACCTTCCTCGCCCACCGCGTGGTAGCGTGCGCCGGCCTGGCCCTGTTCCAGCACCAGTCGGTACAGGCAGGCGGCATCGAGCACATGCACGGCGGGCCAGCGGTTGGCGCCTTCGCCCAGGTAGGCCGACACCCCTTTCTCGCGGGCCAGTGCGATCAGGTAGGTGATCAGGCCCTGCTTGAACGGGTCGTGCACCTGCGGCAGCCGCACCACGCAGGCATGCACGCCCTGCTGCGCGAGGGCCATTGCAGCCTCTTCCGAGGCGCTGCGCGGCACACCGGCGCTGCTGGGCACGGGCGCATCCTCTTCGGTGCCCACGCCGCCCCTGTTGCCCAGCAGCGTCATGCCGGTGGTCACGAGCAGGGGCCGGTCGGTGCCCGCAAGCTCGGCGCCCAGCGCCGCGATGACCCGCCGGTCGGCCTCGCAGTTGGCCGCATAGGTTGAAAAATCGTGGTTGAACGCCGTGTGTACCACGCCATCGGCGTGGGCAACGCCGCGGCGCAGGCCGGGCAGGTCGTCGATGGAGCCGCGGTGCACTTCGGCCCCCACGGCGGCCAGGCGCTCGGCCCCTTCGTCCGAGCGGGCCAGCCCCAGCACGCTGTGGCCCGCGTCGATCAGCTCGTTGACGACGGCCGTTCCGACGAAACCGGTCGCGCCGGTCACGAATACTCGCATGGTGATGTCCTTCCTGTGAAAGGAGGGCAGTGTCGCCACTGGGCTTATCCGGGTAAAGTAGTGATCTTATACAGGTATAAGAAGTAACAGGACTGCATCCATGCCCGACACCAACGACAACCCGCTGGGCAACTACCTGCGCGACCGCCGCACCCGGCTGGACCCTGCGGCGCTCGGTTTTTCGCTCGCGCGCCGGCGCACGCCCGGCCTGCGCCGCGAAGAAGTCGCCCAGCGCGCACATGTCAGTGCCACCTGGTACACCTGGCTGGAGCAGGGGCGCGGCGGGGCGCCTTCGGCCGACGTGCTGGCGCGCATCGCCCGGGCACTGATGCTTACCGAAGCCGAGCGCGAGTATGTCTTTCTGCTCGCCCTGGGCCGCCCACCCGAGGTGCGCTTTCAGGACCCCGAGGGCGTGACGCCCCGGTTGCAGCGCGTGCTCGATTCGCTCGAAACCAGCGCCGCCTATGTGAAAACCTCCACCTGGGATGTGGTCGCCTGGAACCATGCCTCCACCCTGGTGTTGACCGACTATGGCGCGCTGCCCGTGGGGCAGCGCAATATCCTGCGCGTGGTTTTCGGCAGTGCGGCGCTGCGCCGCAAGATGCCCAACTGGGAGCGTGATTCGCGCTTCATCGTCGGCGCCTTCCGCGCCGACGTGGCGCGTGCTGGCGCCGCCGCCCGCGTGCAGCCCATGGTGGAGGAGTTGTGCGAAATCGACCCCGAGTTCCGCGCGCTCTGGCGCGACAACGGTGTGCAGAGCAGCTATGGCGAGCACCCCAAGCACGTGGTGCACCCCGTGGCCGGCCCCATCGACCTGGAGTATTCGGCCTTTGCCGTCGATGGCCGGCCCGACCTGGGCATGGTGATCTACACCCCCGCCACGCCGCGCGACCTGGCGCGTGTGAAGGCGCTGATTGCTGCGGGCGAGGAGGGCAAGGCAGCGGCAGCGGCAAGCGCTGCTGTCAGGCGCCAGCGCCAGACCATGCCCGCATAGACACGCCCCTCACATCGCCGATGCAAAAAAACCCGCCAGTCCCGCATGCCTGCAGGAGACAAGCCAGATGACCGCCATGCCCGCCGTACCTTTGAGCTTCGAGCAATTCCAGGCCCAGTCGCTTGCCGGCGGGTTCGACGAAGTGCTGTTGCGCGAATGGGCCCCAGGCCAGGTGGTGCCCGAGCACCGCCACGACTTCGGCGTGAGCGCCATCGTCGTGCAGGGCGAGATGTGGCTCACCTGCGAGGGCCAGGAGCGCCGCCTGGTGCCCGGCGATACGTTTACGCTGTACCGCAATGAGCCGCATGCGGAACGGTATGGGGCGCAGGGTGCGACTTACTGGGTGGCACGGCGAATCCCTGCCGATTGATTGAAGGCCCCCGGGCCTGCAGCACCGCAGTTTGGCGCACTTGCGATGCTGCATGGCGAGAGGCGGCGCCTTTGCTACAGCGAAGAGGTAGAAGCAGCGTTTGGTCCTGCGCGTGGATTTGCGGCGCCGTCGTTGCAGGCAGGCGCGAGGCGCCCGAAGCGCCATCAAAGAGCCTGTGGTGTTGCTCGCTTGCTGCAGCAACTGGTTTTTTGGCCTCGCTTACCAAAAATCACGCTTTCCCCCTTGTCATTTTCCATAATTATGAGAAATTACACCCATGTGAGAGCAAAGCCTGCGTTTGCCGTCATTTGATGGCATGTTGGCGGCAAAAGCCGGGGCCCTTGTGGGGCCTGGCAGCTGATTCACCCGGAGTTCACCCGCACATGCGCCTGGTATCCAATTCCCTGCACGATGAAGTCGCCTCGCGTCTGCGCGAGGAGATCTTTGCCGGCAAGCTGGCGCCGGGCAGCTTTCTGGACGAAGCGGCGCTGTGTGAGCGGCTGGAGATTTCGCGCACGCCGCTGCGCGAGGCACTCAAGGTGCTGGTGGCCGAGGGCCTGCTGCGCCATGAGCCGCGCCGTGGCTGCTTCGTGGCCGAGGTCACGTCCAAGGACCTGGACGAGATCTTCCCCGTGATCGCGCTGCTCGAAGGCCGCGCCGCGCACGAAGCCACGCGCCGCGCCAGTGCGGGCGACGTGGCTGCGCTGGAGGTGCTGCACCAACGCCTGCAGGCGCATGCCGCAGCCGGGCGCATCCCCGAATACTACGCAGCCAACCACGCCATCCACGAGGCCTTCATCACGCTGGCGGACAACCGCTGGCTGGCCCAGGTGATCGGCGATCTGCGCAAGATCCTGCGCCTGGCGCGGCTGCAGCAGTTGCACGCGCCCGGGCGCCTGCAGCAGAGCCTGGCAGAGCACCTGGCGGTGTTTGCAGCCCTGAAGGCCCAGGACTGCGATGCCGCCGAGGAGGCCATGCGCACCCATCTGCTGCGCCAGCGCGAGGCCCTGCGCGACGTAGCCCGCACCCAGCAATCGAGGTTGACACCATGAACATGAACACTGCCCCCGAATGGATTGCCCGCAGCGTCTCGCGCCTGCGCTCCGCTGCACCCGCCAGCGACAAGCCCGCCGGTGACAAGGCCCCTGGCGACAAGCTTGCGCGAGCGGCCGCCGAAAAGGCCAACGTGACCGACGTGGTGGCCAAGGTGGCTGTTCCGCGCTCCACCAACGAACGCCTGGCGGCCACGCTGCGCCGCGGGCAGGAGGCCTTGTCGCCGCGTGCCCTGCGCCGCCTGCTGGCGGACCTGCAGGAGGTGGTGGCCCCGCAGGTGAGCGAGCTCGAAGGCGGGCGCCGCGCCCACGGCGTGGCCCAGTGGTATGCCGAGGCCGCGCCCGAGGAGCGGCGCGACATGTGGCTGCTGCTGTGCGAGCAGTTCGCACCCGATGCCACGCGCTTCAAGTCCGCCCGCCAGCGCTACGAGGCCGCAGCGGGCACGGCCGAGGAGGGCCAGGCAGAGATCAGCCTGCGCCGCGCCCTGGTGTCGCCGCGCACCCGCCTGCTGCAGCGCTTTGCGGTGGTGCCCGAAGGCATGCGCTTTTTGCTGGACATGCGTGCCGAGCTGCTGCCCTTGCTCAAGGCCGACAAGCGCCTGCTGCCGCTCGACGCGGAGCTGGAGCACCTGTTCTCGACCTGGTTTGACGTGGCCTTTCTGGAGCTGCGCCGGCTGTCGTGGGACTCGCCTGCCTCGCTGATCGAAAAGCTCATCAAGTACGAGGCGGTGCACGACATCCGCAGCTGGGCCGACGTGAAGAACCGGCTCGACAGCGACCGCCGCTGCTACGGATTCTTCCACCCGCGCCTGCCCAACGAGCCGTTGATTTTCGTGGAGGTGGCGCTGGTGGACCGCATCTCCAGCAGCATCACCCCGCTGCTGGACGAGGCCGCCGCACCGGCCGACCTGGCCAAGGCCACGACGGCCATCTTCTACTCCATCAGCAATACCCAGACGGGGCTGCGCGGCGTGAGTTTTGGTGATTCGCTGATCAAGCACGTGGTGGAGACGCTGACCGAAGAGTTCCCGCGCCTGCGCACCTTTGCCACGCTCTCGCCCATCCCAGGTTTCAGGGGCTGGCTGGCCAAGCATGCGGCACCCATGCTGGAGCGGCTGGACGACAAGCGCCGCGCCGAGCTGGGCCGCGCCGTGGGCTTCGAGCCGCCACAGGCCGCGCACCTGCTCACCGCACTCGAAAAGCCGCTGGACCTGGACGCCCGCTCGCCCGTGCGGCAGATGCTGCTCGAATGCGCAGCCCACTACCTGGCGCGCGAGCTGGCCGAGGGCAAGCCCGTGGACCCGGTGGCGCGCTTTCACCTGGGCAACGGTGCGCGCGTGGAGCGCCTGAACTGGGGCGGCGACCCCTCCACCAAGGGGCTCAAGCAGTCGTACGGGCTGATGGTCAACTACCTGTATGACTTGAAGCGCATCGACAAGCACCGCAGCATGCTGGCACAGGGCAAGGTGCCCGCATCGGGAGATATCGACAGCCTGTGCAAGGGCTGAATCGCGGCGTTGCCGCCCCTGTGTGCCACGTCCAGAGGGATAACCCGTAACCCCTGGGGCCGTGGTGTGCATGGGTGACACCCGTGTCGTGAGGCGGCGCTACCATGCGCCTTTTGTTGGTAAGTTTGGTTGGTAGTTTCATTTCTATTTTTATAAGACAGGAGACAAGATGAAAGACAACGACCTGCAGCGCCGCGACGTGCTGCGCGGTGCCGCTGCTGCGGCCGCCGCACTGGCCTGTGGCAGCAGTTGGGCCCAGGCGTCCGCATGGCCAAGCAAGCCGGTGACCCTGGTGGTGCCGTTCCCTGCGGGCGGGGGCACCGATGCCTTCGCCCGGCCCCTGTCCGCCCAGTTCTCCAAGACCGTCGGCAAGACCCTGGTCATCGACAACCGGGGCGGCGCGGGCGGCACCGTGGGCGCGAGTTTTGCGGCCAAGGGCGCGCCCGACGGCTACACCCTGTTCATGGGCGCCGTGCACCACGCCATCGCCCCGTCGATGTACCCCAAGCTCGACTACGACATCGAGAAGGACTTCATCCCCCTGGCCCTGCTGGCCAACGTGCCCCAGGTGGTCGTGGTCAACCCCAAGGCCGTACCGGTGGCCAACTTCCAGCAGTTCATCGACCACGTCAAGCGCAACCCCGCCAAGCTCAACTACGGCTCGGCCGGTGCCGGCACCTCGCACCACCTGGCGGGCGAGCTGTTCAAGCAGCAAACGGGCACCTTCATCACCCACATCCCCTATCGCGGCGCGGGCCCGGCCCTGCAGGATCTGATCGCGGGCAATGTGGACATGATGTTCGATGGCCTGGGCTCCTCGGCCACGCACATCAAGAGCGGCCGCATCAAGGCGCTGATGGTCTCGGGCAGCAAGCGCAACCCGGCCTTTCCCGACGTGCCCTGCGCCGCCGAGGTGGGCCTGCCCGACTACACCGTGACCACCTGGTACGGCCTGTGGGCACCCAAGGGCACGCCGGCCGACATCCAGGCGCGCATCGTGGAAGAGGTCAAGCGTATCGGCACGGCCGATGAGATCAAGACCATCTGGGCCAGCAACGGTGCCGATTACGGCACCCTGACCCCGCAGCAGTTCGGCGCCATGGTCAGCAGCGAAGTCAAGCGCTGGGCCACGGTGGTCAAGGCCTCGGGCGCCAAGCTCGACTAAGAAGGTGTGAACGAACCCGCCATGCCCGCTCATGCCTCCAAAACACGCGCGCTCGTCGTTGCAAATGCTCGCCATAGCCCGCGCTATGGCTGTGCTTTGCGCCTAGATCGCACGCGTTGTGGCGGCCTGCTTGGACACGCCGGGTCCATTCACACCTTCTGAACGCCCCCCAATTAGCGGCGAGCAGGGAAAGGCAATATGCAGGCAGTTGTATCAGCAGCGATGACAGCGGCGCAGGTAGTCGCGGCGCGCGCACCCGGCGCGGCCGGCGATGCTGGCGTAGTGCAGGTCACGCTGCGCCACACCGGCCGGCTCAACGCCATGTCGCGCGCCATGTGGCAGCAGCTGCGCGCCGTGTTCAAGGACATCCAGCGCAGCCACGATGTGCGCTGCGTGCTGATCGAAGGCGAGGGTGCAGCCTTCTGCGCAGGGGGCGATATCTCGGAGTACCCGGGCTTTCGCTTCGACGCGGCGGCGCTGCGGGAATTCCACGAGGGCGACGTCTGGGGCGGGCTCTCGGCCATGCTCGACTGCGACGTGCCCATCGTCGCCCACATCGCCGGCGCCTGCATGGGTGCGGGCGTGGAGATCGCCAGCTGCTGCGATGTGCGCGTGGCCCATGCGGCGGCGCGCTTTGGCGCACCCATCGCGCGCCTGGGCTTTCCCATGGCGCCGCGCGAGGCGCAGTTGGTGGCCGGTGCCGTGGGCGAGGTCACCGCGCGCCAGATGTTGCTGGAAGCCGCCACCTTTGGCGCTGACGAGATGTTCGCGCGTGGCTTTCTGAGCCGCGTGGTGGCCGATGCCGAAGAGGCCCGCGCCGAGGCCCTGGCCAGCGCCTGCCGCATTGCGGCGCTGGCGCCAGGGGCCGCACGCTTGAACAAGCAGACCCTGCGTGCGCTGAAAGCGCCGCCGTCCATCGACCCGTCGCAGCACCACCCTGCTTCTTCCAGCCACCACCATGCCACAGACCCCTATGCCTATGCGGACAGCGCCGAGCACCGCGAAGGCATCACCGCCTTTCTCGAAAAACGCCCCCCTGTGTTTTGAACCGCCGCTTTGTTGCCTATACGGATGACCGCACCATGAGTTCCACCCCTCAGCAAAACCTGTTCAGCGCCCTGCGCGCCGCCTTCCCCGCCGACCTGGCCAGCACGGCGGTGGAGACCTCCACCGCCGATGGCCGGCCGCTGCTCTACAGCTGGAGCGACCTGGACCGCGCCAGCGCCCGCATCGCCAACCTGCTGGTGTCGCTCAAGCTGCCCGAGGGCAGCCGCGTGGCCGTGCAGGTCGAGAAATCGGTCGAAGCGCTGCTGCTGTACCTTGCCACCTTGCGCGCGGGCTACGTGTTCCTGCCGCTCAACACCGCCTACCAGAGCGCCGAGATCGAGTACTTCATCGGCAACGCCGAGCCTTCCGTGGTGGTCTGCACGCCCGGCAACTTCGGCTGGGTGAGCAAGATCGCCTTCACCCAGGGCACGCAGCATGTCTTCACCCTGGGCGACGACCGCACGGGCAGCCTGCTGGATCGCGCCGCGCACCATGGTGACGAGCACACGCCCGTGCCGCGCTCGGCCGACGACCTGGCCGCCATCCTCTACACCAGCGGCACCACGGGCCGCAGCAAGGGCGCCATGCTCACGCACGGCAACCTGCAGTCCAACGCCGAAGTGCTCAAGGACTACTGGGGCTGGAAGCCTGGTGACGTGCTGATCCACGCGCTGCCCATCTTCCACGTGCACGGCCTGTTCGTGGCCATGCACGGTGCGCTGATCAACGGCAGCAAGATGATCTGGTTCAGCAAATTCGACCCCAAGGCCGTGCTCGCCGCCATGCCGCGCGCCACCGTCTTCATGGGTGTGCCCACGCTCTACGTGCGCCTGCTGGCCGAGCCGGGGCTCACCAAAGAGACCGCGAAGAACATGCGCCTGTTCGTCGCGGGCTCGGCGCCGCTCTTGATCGAAACCTTCAACGAATGGCAGCAGCGCACCGGCCACACCATTCTGGAGCGCTACGGCATGAGCGAGACCATCATGCTCACCTCCAACCCCTACGCAGCCGATGCGCGCCATGCCGGCCAGACCGAGCGGCGCGGCGCCACGGTGGGCTTTCCGCTGCCCGGCGTGGGCCTGCGCGTGGTGGACGACGCAAACAAGGCGCTGCCCCTGGGCGAGATCGGCGCCATCCAGGTCCAGGGCCCCAACGTCTTCAAGGGCTACTGGCGCATGCCCGAGAAGACGGCCGAGGAGTTCACGTCCGACGGCTGGTTCAAGACCGGCGACGTGGGCAAGGTCGATGAGCGCGGCTACGTGAGCATCGTCGGGCGCAGCAAGGACCTGATCATCAGCGGCGGCTACAACGTCTACCCGGCCGAGATCGAGGGCTACATCAACGACATGCCCGGCGTGGCCGAAAGCGCCCTGGTGGGCGTGCCTCACCCGGACTTCGGCGAGGTGGGCGTGGCCGTGGTCATCGCCAAGCCCGGTGCCAAGCTCGACGGCGAGGCCATCGTGGCGCATCTCAAGTCGCAGTTGGCCAACTTCAAGATCCCCAAGCGCTGCTTCGTGGCCGACGAACTGCCGCGCAACACCATGGGCAAGGTGCAGAAGAACCTGCTGCGCGATCAGCACAAGGGCTTGTTCGCCTGAAGGGGTGTGGGCGGCGCAGCCGCCGCTGCCGTGCGCGATCGAGAAGGGGCCTGCGGGCCCTTTTTTCATGCCCGGGTTCTCGCCGGCAGGTCGAAGAACCTGCGCACGTGCAGCTCCAGAAGCCGGCGTGCGGGTCACGCCGCAGCTGGCGCATTGGATTCAGGAAATGCGCCACATGCGCTGCCAACGTTTTTCCTCAGCGGCTACCCGTCGGTTGCCAGTGCCTGTGCCATCCTGGTGGGCCTGGTGTATGCCGTCATCGGGTTCGTTCAGCTGCCTGTGTCTCTGCTGGGCATGGTCGCACCCTGGATCGGCGTGCCGGAACTCACGTTGGTGCTGTCGGTGCTTGCGCTCAAGAGGTACGGCCGGGTGCTGGTTGTTGCACTGCTGGGCGCGCAAGACCCGCGCTGAGGCGGCTCGAGGCATCGCACGGCGCACGCAGTGCGCCACGTCGCTTTTTCAGCGATCCGATCCGGCACCTTCCACCTGTCTCCGGTGTACTTTATCTACAGGTAGATGCTGCTGCCGCTACACCGGGCAGCGTGTTCTGAATGCTATTCTTTGGTGGAAGAAATCTCATTGCGACACCGTGGTGAGGGATCTGCCAAATAACGCACAGGAGAATCACACATGGCAGTAGAAAAAGTGGCCCTCATCACCGCCGGCGGCAGCGGCATGGGCGCGGCGGCGGCGCGCAAGCTGGCGGCCGATGGCTACAAGGTAGGCATCCTGTCCTCGTCGGGCAAGGGCGAGGCACTGGCCGCCGAACTGGGCGGCCTGGGCGTGACCGGCTCCAACCAGTCCGTGGAGGACCTCACCCGGCTGGTGGACCAGGCGGTGGCCCGCTGGGGCCGCATCGACGTGCTGGTCAACAGTGCCGGCCATGGCCCGCGCGCCCCGGTGCTGGAGCTGACGGACGAGCAATGGCACGTGGGCATGGACGTCTACCTGCTCAACGTGATCCGCCCGACGCGCCTGGTCGTGCCCCACATGCAAAAGCAGGGCGGGGGCAGCATCATCAACATCTCCACCGCCTGGGCGTTCGAGCCGAGCGCGATGTTCCCGACCTCGGCGGTGTTCCGCGCAGGCCTGGCGGCCTTCACCAAGCTGTTTACCGACGGCTACGCCAAGGACAACATCCGCATGAACAATGTGCTGCCCGGCTGGATCGACAGCCTGCCGGCCACGGAAGAACGCCGCCAGACCGTGCCCCTGGGGCGCTACGGCAAGAGCGCAGAAATCGCTGCCACCATCGCCTTCCTGGCGTCGGAGGGCGGGGCCTACATCACCGGCCAGAACCTGCGCGTGGATGGTGGGCTGACGCGCTCGCTCTGATCCTGGCTCAGGCGGTGGCGCGGATGCCGGCGGGGCCGGCGTTCACCACTGGCTGCGCCTGCTGTTCCATCGGCGCATCGGGCAACCAGCGGCAGGCCACCACGCCCAGCACGGCGACTGCGGCGGCACAGGCCCACACGGCCTGCAGCGCATACGGTCCGGCACTGGCCATGGCCTCGGGGTGCCCGGCCACCAGCGTGTGCAGCACCTCGGCGAACAGCGTGGTCAGCAGCGCCACGCCCACGGCACCACCCAGGCTGCGCAGCATGACCGGCACGGCGGTGGCGATGCCCATGAGCTGCAGGGGCGATGCGCGCTGCGAGACCATGGTGATGATGGGGAACAGCAGGCCGATGCCCATGCCCAGCGGCAGCAGGCAGGCCGACAGCACCAGCGGCTGCGCGGGCGCCCATTGCATGGCGGCGGACAGCAGCACGAAGCCCAGCACCACCAGCGCGCTGGCGCCCATGCCCAGGTTGCGGGCCGGCATGCGCGCCCGCAGCAGGCGGCCGCTGCCGATGGCGGCGGCCGTCACCCCCGCCATCAGCGGCAACAGGTGCCAGGCAGCGGTGGTGGGCGCCAGGTGCAGGGCGGTCTGCAGGTAGGCGGGTATGAAGACCACGGCTGCATACAGCGCCACGCCGGTGACCAGTCCGATCATGGACGCCGCCGCATACACCGGCCGGCCGAACAGCGACAGCGGCACCAGCGGGTGCGCGGCCCGGCGCTGGCGCAGCACGAAGGCCACGGTGCACAGCGCGCACACGGTGCCCAGCACGGCGGCCGACAGCCAGTCGGGCAACTGCAGGCGTTCATGCTGCGTCATCAGCAGGGCGCTGCACAGCGCACCGGTGAGCAGCACCGCGCCCAGGTGGTCGATGGGCGTGCGCGGGCCCCGCGCCTGGCCGCGCAGCGTGGCTGCCAGCACACCAAATGCCACCAGCGCCAGCGGCACGTTCAGCCCGAAGGCCCAGCGCCAGGAGAGGTGCTCGGTCAGCCAGCCGCCCGTGAGCGGCCCGAACATGGTGGCCACGCCATACACCGCGCCCAGCAGGGACTGGTATCGCCCGCGCTCTGCCAGCGGAAACATGGCGGCCACGGTCAGCATGGTCAGCGTCATCAGCCCGCCGCCGCCCGCGCCCTGCAGCGCGCGTGCCAGCACCAGCTGCAGCATGCTCTGGCTGGCCGCGCAGGCCAGCGAGCCGAGGAGGAAAAGGCCGATGGCCAGCAGCAGCATGGGCTTGCGGCCATGCACGTCGGCCAGGCGGCCATACAGCGCAATCACCACCGTGGCGGCCAGCAGGTAGGCCGAGAAGGTCCATGCCGGCGGCAGGCTGCCCGGCATGTCGCGGGCGATGGAGGGCAGGGCGGTGGAGAGGATGGTCTGGTCCAGCGCGGCCAGCACCAGCATGAGCATCAGCGCGAACAGAGGCAAGGCTGTGGAGCGGGGCTGGGCCAGTTCAGGTGGTTGCGTGGCAGGCATGGGGTTGGATGTCGTCATGGCCGGCAGTGTCGCGGCGCTGCATGGTTCTGTACAGTGCAATGATCTGAACATACAGTTGCACCGCATGAAAACGTATGACCTCAACCTGCTGGTCGCGCTCGACGCGCTGCTGGCCACCGGCAGCGTGACGGCTGCTGCCGAGCGCGTGCACCTGAGCACCCCGGCCATGAGCCATGCGCTGGCCCGCATCCGCGAGGTGTTCGGCGATGCCATCCTGGTGCGCGCGGGCCGCCAGCTGGTGCCCACGCCGCGCGCCCTGGCGCTGGCCGAGCCCGTGCGCCAACTGCTGGCCCAGGCGCGCGCGCTGCAGTCGCCGGGTGGGGGGCCGGGCGGCCTGGCGCAGGTGCGACGGCATTTTGTGGTGCGCGCGCCCGAGGGCATGGCCGTGGTCTACGGCGCGGCGCTGTCGCAAGCGCTTGCGCAGGAGATGCCGTTGGCCAGCCTGCAGTTTCTGGCCGAGAGCCACAGCGATCCCGCCGCATTGCGCGAGGGACGGGTGGACCTGGACGTGGGGGTGTTCCGCAGCCGCGACCCCGAGGTGGAGTGGCAGGAGCTGTCGCAGCAGCAACTGGTGGGTGCTGCGCGCGCAGGCCATGCCTTGCTCGCCAAGCCGCTGACCCCGGCACGCCTGGCGGCTGTGCGCCATGTGGGCGTGACGCTGCGGCCTGGTGAGCCCAGTACGCTGGACGATGCGCTGGCCGCGCTGGGCCTGGCGCGCCTGGTGGCGCTGCAGGTGCCCAGTGCCTTTGCGGCGCTGATCGCGGCTTCGCGGTCGGAGCTGGTGGCCTGTGTGCCTGAGCGGGTGGCGCGGGGCATGTCTCCGTCACTGAAGCTTGAAGTCTTTGCGTTGCCGTTGCCGTTGCAGAGTGACACTACGCGCATGGCGTGGCATCCGCGGTACAGCGCGGATGCGGCGCACCGGTGGTTGCGGGAGTGTCTTTTGAAGGTGTTGGAGGATCCGATGATCAAGGGGCCGGCGGTGAAGCCGGCGCGTCAGCGGAGGTAGCTTTGGTCGGGTTGTGGTTGCTCTTGTTGTTTTTCCGAGGGCGGAGGCCGGGATGTGCGCCCGGCGGCGCAGTAACTTTCTCTTGGCCGCCAAGAGAAAGTCACCAAAGAGAAGGCGGCCCCCAGTCTGCGTCCCCCATCGCCCTGTCGGGCGATGGGGGCAGCCTGCGATGCTCGGAGCTGGGGTGGTGCCGATGAACTCGCTGCGTTCCCCCTGCGGGTGAACTCCGCTCAAACAGCATCGGCAAGCCAGATCACGAAGTGCGTGTGTCCTGCGGCACACGCACCCACCCCAGCTCCTGCGCTTCTCGGCGCAGCCAGAAGGGGTGGGGAGCGGGGTCCAAACGGCTGCTGCTTCGCAGCTGCGCCTGGGGTCGGTTCGCGCTGCGCGCTGCCGACGTGTGGGGCGCGATCGCTCTGGCGAGCCGAGCGCAGCGAAGGACCACAGGCCGAGCGAAGCAATGGCCCGTGTGGAGCCCGTCCCTACCCCCTTCTGACCGTGCCGAGAAGCGCAGAAGCTGGGGTGGCGTGTGTGCCGAAGGACACACACGCTTCGTTATCTGACTCGCCGCAGATGTTTGAGCGGAGTTCGAAGAACGCAGCGAGTTCCGAGGCGCACCCCAGCTTCGAGCATCGCAGGCTGCCCCCTCGCCACCGGCGAGGGGGACACGGGCAGCGGGGTCGCCTTTTCTTGGCCTACCTTCTTTTGGCGACGCAAAAGAAGGTAGGTGCGCCGCCGGGCGCACACCCCGGCTCCCGCCCTCAATCAAAGCATGCAGCCACCACGCGCCGCAAGCACCGCACAAGACGCAAAGAGCTACCTCAACACCAGCACCGGAATGTGCGAATGGGTCAACACATGCTGCGTCTCACTCCCCATCAACAACCGCTTGACCCCCTTACGCCCATGCGATGCCATCACGATCAGATCCGCCTTGTGCTTCCTGGCCGCCGCGATGATCGCCTCGGCCACCAGGTCGGATTTGTGGACCACGGCCTTCACCGTGATGCCGCGCGCGGCGCCGCGCGCCTTGACGGCATCGACCATGGCCTGTGCGGCATCGTTCCACTGCTGCTCGATGCGTTTCACGTCGCTCATCTCCACAGGCATGCCGCCTTCGAAGTAGCTGCGCGGGTAGCGCGGCACCACCTTGAGAGCGATGACGGTGGCCGATGTCAGTTCGGCCAGTCCAAGCCCATGGTCCACCGCCTTGTCGGACAGGGTGGAGCCATCGGTGGCGATCAGGATGCGTTGGTACATGGTGGTCTCCTTGCTTGTAGATAGTGCAAGCGTACGGGCCATGATGTTCCCTGCCTTGATCCAGGTCAACAAGCCAACCGGGCTGCGGCGATAGGCTTGAGCCATGTCAAATGCCACCCCCAGCCCCGCAGATGCAAGCTCGCCGGTGGCCTCGCCACAGCAGCCGTACGCCACACTGCTCGACGATCCGCAGGAGTGGTCTTCCTTTGGCCGCCCCTGCGACCGCCGCGGAGCGCCGGTGGAGTCCGCCCCTGGGGACGCGCCCGCTTGGGAGTCGCATGTGGTGCTCTCGGGCATGCACTGCGCGGCCTGCGCCCTCAGCATCGAAGACGCGCTGCGCAGCGTGCCTGGCGTGCTGCAGGCCGATGTGAGTGCCGCCACGCACCGTGCGCGCGTGCTGTGGCAGCCCGCGCAGGTGCTGCCCTCCACCTGGATGGCCGCCGTGGCCCGTGCGGGCTACCAGGCGCTGCCGGCGATGGATGCGTTCGCACGCACCCAGCGCCAGCAAGAGAGCCGGCGCGCGCTGTGGCGCTGGCTGGTGGCGGGCTTTTGCATGATGCAGGTGATGATGTACGCGTGGCCCGCCTATGTGGCGCAGCCGGGCGATCTGTCGCAGGAGATGGAGACGCTGCTGCGCTGGGCCTCGTGGGTCATCACGCTGCCGGTGGTGTGCTTTGCCTGCGGCCCCTTCTTCGCCAGCGCGCTGCGCGACCTGCGCCTGCGCCGTGTGGGCATGGACCTGCCCGTGGCTCTGGGCATGGCCATCACCTTTGCCGTGAGCACGGCGGGCACCTTCGACCCGGCGGGCGTCTTCGGCAAGGAGGTGTACTTCGACTCGCTGACCATGTTCGTGTTCTTCTTGCTCACCGGCCGCTGGCTGGAGCTGCGCCTGCGCGACAGCACCGCCGGCGCGCTGGAGGCGGTGATGAACCGCCTGCCCGACAGTGTGGAGAGGCGCGGTGCCGATGGCGCTTTCACCCGTGTGGCCACGCGCCGCCTGGCGGTGGGCGATGTGATCCGGGTGCTGCCGGGCGAGGCCTTTCCGGCCGATGGCCGCATCACCGAGGGCAGCACGCAGGCCGACGAGGCCCTGCTCACCGGCGAATCCACGCCCGTGGCGCGCCCGCTGGGCAGCAGCGTTGTGGCTGGCAGCTACAACCTGCAGGCGGCGGTGCAGGTGCGCGTGGAGGGCACAGGCAGCGCCACGCGCTTTGCGCAGATCGTGGCGCTGATGGAAAGCGCCTCGCTGCAAAAGCCCCGCCTGGCGCAACTGGCCGACCGCGTGGCGCGGCCCTTTCTCATCGCCGTGCTGCTCGCCGCCGTGCTGGCCGCTGCGTACTGGTGGCCCAGCGATCCGGGCCATGCGCTGATGGTGGCGGTGGCGGTGCTCATCGTCACCTGCCCGTGCGCGCTGTCGCTGGCCACGCCGGTGGCCATGCTCACCGCTGCCGGCACCCTGGCACGCCATGGCCTGCTGGTGCGCAACCTGCAGGGGCTCGAAGCCCTGGCGGCGGTGGACACCCTTGTGTTCGACAAGACCGGCACGCTCACGCGCGACGGCATGGCACTGCAGGGCGTGCACACCATCACCGGCCTGGCGCAGCACGATGCCCTGGCGCTGGCCGCCGCGCTGGCGCGCCAGTCCATGCACCCCGCATCACGCGCCCTGTGCGCGGCGGCGGATGGCGACGCCGGTCGCTGGGCCGCCACGGAGGTGGTGGAAGAAGCGGGGCAGGGCCTTACCGCCCGCGTGATCGACACCACCGGCGCGCTGGCCCCACGCCGCCTGCGCCTGGGCTCTGCGCGCCATGCGGGCGTGGGGCCAGGGCAGGGCGCCGACAGCGCGGCCCTGCAGGTGGTGCTGTCTGAGGAAACCGATGAGCCCGGCGCCGTCGTCGAACTGGCCCGCTTCACCCTGGCCGAAAGCCTGCGGCCCGAGGCCTGCGCCGTGGTACAGGCGCTGCAGCGCGAAGGCGTGGCCGTGCACATGCTCTCGGGCGACCGCATGGCGTCGGTGCAGCGCGTGGCTGCGCAGGCCGGCATCGCGCACGCGCAGGGTGATTGCTCGCCAGGGGGCAAGCTCGCGGCGCTGCAGGCACTGCAGTCGCAGGGCCGGCAGGTCGCCATGGTGGGCGACGGGCTCAACGATGGCCCCGTGCTGGCCGGGGCCAACGTGTCCTTCGCCTTTGGCAGCGCCGTTCCGCTGGCGCGTTCGCGCGCCGACTTCGTGGTGCTGGGCGGCCGCCTGCAGCTGGTGCTGCAGGCCGTGCTGCTGGCGCGCAAGACGCTGCGCGTGGTGCGCCAGAACCTGTGCTGGGCGGCCGCCTACAACGCGCTGTGCGTGCCGCTGGCGGTGCTGGGCTACATGCCGGCCTGGCTGGCCGGGTTGGGCATGGCATTGAGCTCGCTGCTGGTGGTGCTCAACGCCTCGCGCCTGGCCCGGCTGGTGGGGGAGGCGAGGCCTGGGCAAGACGCTGCTTGTGCGCTGCCCAGGACCGCGCTGGAGACCGTGTGATGGACATCCTGTACCTGCTGATTCCCCTGTCCGTGGTGCTGGTGCTGCTGATCCTGGCCGGCCTGTGGTGGGCCGTGTACCGCGGCCAGTTCGAGAGCGTGGAGCAAGAGGGCGAGCGCATTCTCCGGAATGATTGACATGCGTCAATACCCATCGGCCCCTCTTGCCGGAGACTCATTCCAACACAAAGAGGTGCCCGATGGATTCAACGCAAAACACAGCTGCTGCGCACTACAACGACACGGTCGTGCGGCAGTTTTCTATCATGGCAGTGGTATGGGGGGTGGTGGGTATGTTGGTGGGCGTCATCATCGCCGCCCAGCTGGCCTGGCCTGAACTCAACTTCGGCATTCCGTGGCTCAGCTACGGGCGCCTGCGGCCACTGCATACCAACGCCGTCATCTTCGCCTTTGGCGGCTGTGCGCTGTTTGCCACCAGCTACTACGTGGTGCAGCGCACCTGCCAGGTGCGGCTATTTGCCGCACCGCTGGCGGCCTTCACCTTCTGGGGCTGGCAGCTCGTGATCCTGGCGGCGGCCATCAGCCTGCCCATGGGCTACACGTCGGGCAAGGAATACGCCGAACTCGAATGGCCCATCGACATCCTGATCACGCTGGTCTGGGTGTCCTACGCCATCGTGTTCTTCGGCACCGTAGGCATGCGCAAGGTGCGCCACATCTACGTGGCCAACTGGTTCTTTGGCGCCTTCATCCTGGCCGTGGCCATCCTGCACCTGGTCAACAGCGCCGCGGTGCCTGCGGGCTGGATGAAGAGCTACTCGGCCTACGCCGGTGTGCAGGACGCCATGGTGCAGTGGTGGTACGGCCACAACGCGGTGGGCTTCTTCCTCACGGCCGGCTTCCTCGGGATGATGTACTACTTCATCCCCAAGCAGGCCGGCCGCCCGGTGTACAGCTACCGCCTGTCCATCGTGCACTTCTGGGCGCTGATCTTCACCTATATGTGGGCCGGCCCGCACCACCTGCACTACACCGCGCTGCCCGACTGGACGCAATCGGTGGGCATGGTGTTCTCGCTGATCCTGCTGGCGCCCAGCTGGGGCGGCATGATCAACGGCGTGATGACCCTGTCGGGCGCCTGGCACAAGCTGCGTGACGACCCCATCCTGCGCTTTCTGATCGTGTCGCTGTCGTTCTACGGCATGTCCACCTTCGAGGGCCCGATGATGTCCATCAAGACCGTCAACGCCCTGAGCCACTACACCGACTGGACCGTGGGCCACGTGCATTCGGGCGCCCTGGGCTGGGTGGGCCTGATCTCCATGGGCTCGCTGTACTACCTGATTCCCCGCCTGTTCGGCCGAGAAAAGATGCATTCCGTGCCGGCCATCGAGCTGCACTTCTGGATGGCCACCGTGGGCATCGTGCTGTACATCGCCGCGATGTGGATCGCCGGTGTCATGCAGGGCCTGATGTGGCGCGCCATCAACCCCGACGGCACGCTCACCTACACCTTCGTCGAAGGCGTCAAGGCCACCTACCCCTTCTATGTGGTGCGCGTGCTCGGCGGCCTGCTGTACCTGGGCGGCATGCTGGTCATGGCCTGGAACGTGTGGGCCACCGCCATCGCCGGCCGCTCGGTCAAGGTCGCCATCCCTGCAGTGCACGCTGCCCACGCCTGAGCAGCACGTACGGAGAGCTTTCATCCATGTCTGACAACAAGACCCCCGCGACCACCGGTTTCAGCCACGAAAAGGTGGAGACCAACAACTTTTTGATGATCGTGCTGATCCTGCTGGTGATCGCCATCGGCGGTCTGGTAGAGATCGTACCGCTGTTCTTCCAGAAGTCCACCACCGAGGCCGTCAAGGGCGTGGAGCCCTATACCGCCACGCAGCTGATCGGGCGCGATATCTACATCCGCGAGGGCTGCTACAACTGCCACTCGCAGATGATCCGCCCCTTCCGCGCCGAGACGCTGCGCTACGGCCACTATTCGGTGGCTGGCGAGTTCGTGTACGACCACCCCTTCCAGTGGGGCAGCAAGCGCACGGGCCCCGACCTGCACCGCGTGGGCGGAAAGTACAGTGACGAGTGGCACCGCATCCACCTGACCAACCCGCGCGACCTGGTGCCCGAGTCGAACATGCCCGCCTATCCCTGGCTGGAGAAGACACCCGTCGACACTGCCGTTGCAGCCCCCCGCATGAAGGCCCTGCGCACCGTGGGCGTGCCCTACACCGACGGGCAGATCGCCGACGCGGCCGCCGAGCTCAAGGGCAAGACCGAGATGGACGCCCTGGTGGCCTACCTGCAGGTCATGGGCCGCGCGCTCAAGTAAGGAGTTTGAAATGGACATCACCACCATGCGCATCGTCGCCACTCTGGCTTCCCTTGCGTGCTTCATCGGCATCTGGGTCTGGGCCTACCTGGGCAGCAACAAGGACCGCTTCGACGAAGCGGGCCGCGTGCCCTTCGAACACGAGTGACCGTGCCCGCCTCAAGAAAAACAACAACCACATGAACAAGAGAGCACCCCATGAGTGACTTCACCAGCAATTTCTGGTCGGTCTTCGTGACCGCCGTGACCCTGGGCGGCATCGTCGCCTGCGGCCTGCTGCTGTGGATGGCCGGCCGCAAGAAGGTCATGGCCACCGCTGACAACACCACGGGCCACGTCTGGGACGAAGACCTGGTCGAGATGAACAACCCCCTGCCGCGCTGGTGGGTGTGGCTGTTCGTCATCACCATCGTCTTCGGCCTGGCCTACCTGGCAGCCTACCCGGGCCTGGGCACGTTTGCCGGCAAGCTCGGCTGGACGCAGCTGGGCGAGTACCAGGCCGAGATGGACAAGGCCAAGGCCGAGCTGGCGCCGCTGTACGCCCGCTTTGCCGACATGAAGCCCGAGGACATGGCACGCGACCCGCAGGCCCACGCCATCGGCGAGCGCCTGTTCATGAACAACTGCGCGCAGTGCCACGGCTCCGACGCGCGCGGCAGCAAGGGCTTTCCCAACCTGGCCGATGCCGACTGGCTGCACGGCGGCGCACCCGAGAAGATCCGCGAGACCATCGCGCAGGGCCGCATCGGCGTGATGCCGCCCATGGCGGCCGCCGTGGGCTCGCCCGAGGACGTGCGCAACCTTTCGCACTACGTGCTGAGCCTCTCCAAGAGCCCGCACGACTCGCTGCGCGCATCGCTGGGCAAGTCCAAGTTTGCCGCCTGCGCCGCCTGCCACGGCATGGACGGCAAGGGAAACCAGGCCCTGGGCGCCCCCAACCTCACCGACGACGTGTGGCTGCACGGCTGGGGCGAAGCCGCCATCACCGCCATGATCAACAACGGCAAGACCAACCAGATGCCCGCCCAGGCCGAGAAGCTGACCGAGGCGCAGATCAATGTGCTGGCCTCCTACGTGTGGAGCCTCTCCAACAACGGTGCCGCAGCCGCAACGCGATGACCGTGTGACCTGAACCCTGGCGCAAAGGCTTCGCCGCCATACGGCGGGGCCGTAGCGCGCCGGCCGGTGCATGCCCCAAAGGGCATTGCGATCGGCCCCCTATTCGAGAACTGCCATGAAGCCACCCAGCGGGCCTGCCCGCAAGGTCATTCCCATCACCCCGGTCGCTGCCGCCCCAGGGGGCAGCACCGACGCAGCGGCCGAAGTCGTGTCGCTGTACGAGGCGCAAAAGAAGATCTACCCGCGCTCCATCAGCGGCACCTTCGCCCGCTGGCGCTGGGCCATGGTGGCCCTCACGCAGCTGGTGTTCTATGTGGTGCCCTGGCTGCAGTGGGGCGAGCGACAGATGGTGCTGTTCGACCTGGGCGCGCGGCGCTTCTACCTGTTCGGTTTCGTGCTGTACCCGCAGGATTTCATCTACCTCACCGGCCTGCTCATCATCAGTGCGATGTCGCTGTTTTTGTTCACCACGGTGGCCGGGCGCCTGTGGTGTGGCTTCGCCTGCCCGCAGACGGTGTACACCGAGATGTTCATGTGGATCGAGCACAAGGTGGAGGGCGAGCGCAGCGCGCGCCTGCGCCTGGATGCCGGTGGCTGGACCTGGGAGAAGGTCCGCAAGAAGTCCGTCAAGCAGTTCCTCTGGATCAGCGTGGCGTTGTGGACGGGCTTCACCTTCGTGGGCTATTTCGTGCCCATCCGCGCACTGGGTGCCGAGTTGCTGGCGCTGCAGGGCAGCTGGCAGATCTTCTGGGTTTTGTTCTACGGCTTTGCCACCTATGGCAATGCGGGCTACATGCGCGAGCAGGTGTGCAAATACATGTGCCCGTATGCACGCTTTCAGAGCGCCATGTTCGACAAGGACACTCTGGTCGTCAGCTACGACCTGGCGCGTGGCGAACCCCGGGGCCCGCGCAGCAAGACCGTGGACCACAAGGCCAAGGGCCTGGGCGACTGCATCGATTGCACGCTGTGCGTGCAGGTCTGCCCCGTGGGCATCGACATCCGCAACGGCCTGCAGTACGAGTGCATCGGCTGCGGCCTGTGCGTGGACGCCTGCAACACCGTGATGGACAAGGTGCACTACCCGCGCGGCCTCATCCGCTATGCCACCGAGAACGCCGTGGCGGCCCGCTGGAGCGGCGCGCAGATGCTGCGCCGCGTGCTGCGGCCCCGCGTGCTCATCTACAGCGCCATCCTGCTCGCGCTGTGCGTGGGGCTCACGGCCAGCCTGGCCCTGCGCACCGCCTTCAAGGTCGACGTGGTGCGCGACCGTGCCGCGCTCTCGCGCATCGTCGCGGGTGGGCAGCTTGAGAACATCTACCGCCTGCAGATCATGAACGCCACCGAGGCCGGCCAGCGCTACCGCATCGGCGCGCACGGGATCGATGGGCTCACGGTGGCGTCGGAGGCCGAAGTCGAGATTGGCGCCGCCGAATCGCGCTGGGTTGCCGTGCGCCTGCAGATCCCGTACGGCTCGGCCCCGCCCGGGTCGCACCCCGTGCAGTTCGAGATCGAGGCCCTGGGTGGCGGGGGCCATGTCACCGAGAAGTCAGTCTTCCTGGTGCCGCGCTGACCATGCCCGCCAGCCGCTGCCGCCCCTTTGTTGTCCTTGTCCGTCAGGAGTAGTACCCCATGCCATCCCCTTCCGTCGCCGCACCGCCCGCTGCCACCCCCGCGTCTGCTCCCTGGTGGAAATTCGGCCATGTCTGGCTGGTCATTTCCGGCCCGGCCATCGTCGTCGTAGCGGGCTTCGCCACGCTGTGGATCGCCATCGCCCGCCCCGACCCCGTGGTGGCGGAGGACTACTACCAGCAAGGCATCGAGATCAACAAGACGCTGGAGGACAACCCCAGCAGCCTGGCCCCCGCCATGAAGGCGCGCAACCATGCGGCCACGCCCGAGCAGGACAAGCCGCGTTGAGCGAGTTGGAACAATCCAAATGAAGGAGACAAGCCCATGAGATTGCAGCGACTGATGTGGATCGCCTGGCCCGCCTTTCTGACGGCCGGCGTGCTGGAGATGCTGGTCTTTGCCTTCGTGGACCCACAGGACATGCACTGGTTCGGCCAGCCCTTGGCCCTGTCGCGCGAGGGCGTCTACACCATCGCCTTCTTCGTGTTCTGGCTGGTGACCATCGCATCGAGCGCGCTCACCACGCTGCTGTCCATGTCGCCGTTCGAGGTCAACCGCTGCCCGGTGCCCGTGACCGAGCGGCCGGCGGATTGCGCACGGCATAGGATTGACACCCCCTGAGTCGCTTCGCGCCTTCCCCCTCTCTCGCCTCGCTGCGCGAGTCGGGAGTGGGACGCCCCCAGCGCGGCGGGGCGGCCCTTGCGCGGGGGCACTGGCCTTTGCCGCGCCAGTTTTCGTCAGCGGGGGCATGGCCAGGTTGTTGGCCGATACCGAGACCCAGAGCGAGATCGTGTAAGGGAAAGCGAGCCTGGCACAGCTCTTGAATGCGGGCAGTGATGTCCCTACAGTAGCGGGCGGGCCGGCACCATTGCTGTGCCCGAGCCCCGCACACCCACCGCCATGTACCTGAGCCATGCCCGCGTAGAAATGCTGTCCCGCCTGATGGGCCGGCTGGAGGCTGCCGAACTGCCGGCGAGCGCCCCGCTGCGCCTGGCCGTGGGCAGCGACCTGCTGGCCCTGCTGCAGGCCGACCATTTCGCCTCGTACGCCTGGGACGACGGCGCCCAGCGCTTTGGCGACCGCGCCTCCATCCACATGGACGACGCCAACCTGCAGGCCTACGAGGCGTACTACCAGTACCGCGACCCCATCACCCACCAACTGCGCCAGCGCCGCGAGCCCACCCTGGTCACGCAGATCCTGCCCCAGCAGGAACTGATGAAGACCGAGTTTTTCAACGACTTCCTGGCCCGCGACGGCCTGCACCACGGCGTGAACCTCTTTGCCTGGGACGGCGGGCGCAACCTCGGTGACCTGCGCATCTGGCGCAGCCGCCAGCGCGGGCCGTTCGACCGCGACACGCTGGACCTGCTGCGGCTGGTGCAGCCGGCGTTCACCGGCGCGCTGCGGCGGCTGGGCGCGCGGCCGGCGGACACGGCGCCGGTCGCACCTGTACCCGCTTCACCCGACCCCTGGCAAGGCCTCAACGGCCGCGCCCGCGAAATCGCCCAGGCGCTGTGCGCGGGCTGGCCCGACAAGAAGATCGCGGCGGAGCTGGGGATTGGCTACTCGACCGTGCGCACGCATGTGGATGCACTGTTCGAGCGGTTCGGGGTGCATAACCGGACGGAGTTGGTGCGGCGGTTGCTGGGGGAGGGGAGGCCGCATTGAAGCGTTTTGGTTAGATCCCGCGTTTCCTTGCCTTTTGTTGCATGGTGCATTCTTCCTGCCTCTTGGCCATCGGAGCGCTTGGCAGGGGCTTACTCAATTGAGCCTTTCTCTTTGTCACTTGCTGCCTCCAGGTGCGGTGTTTCGGATGGAATGGGACCGAACAGCATCACGATGAATCCCACCGGCACCGAAAGAAAAGACAGCCAGGGAATGCTGAGTATGGCCATGGCAACGGGGCCATACCACACGGCGTTCTTGCAATTCACCGCCTGGGCTGCTGGTTCACAGCCGGCCAGCCACCACAAGGGCCACAGGACAAATGGTGCAGCCATAGGGGCCAATGCAATGATGAGGCCCCAACGAAACCTGGACATGGACACTCCTATTGAAACGGGTGGGTCGCTACTTCCCCACCTACTGCTTGAATCTTGCCACGGTAAGGCCAGGAAAGGCATTTGCAGAATCCCCCAAAAGTTATTGACGCGGTAAGCGCTTTCCAGCGCGGGGCAGCGCCAATCGCTCAGGCGTTGGTATGGGTGCTGCAATGGCCTGCCGCTTGATCAGGTGGCCAGTCCCGGCGATGAATATGCAGGGCCCAACTTCGTTGTTCGACGCAGCACCTGCCCCGCATGCGCATGCACCGTGCGCCCGTGTTCGCAGGCCAGGTGGCCGTTGACGAAGACTGCGTCGATACCAATGCTCGGAGTGGTGGGATGCTCGAAGCTCGCGCGGTCGGCCACGTGGGCCTCGTCAAAGACCACGATGTCGGCTGCATACCCAGGCGCGATCATTCCCCGGTCTGCCAGGCCGAAGCGGCGTGCGCTCAGGCCGGTCATCTTGTAGACGGCGGTCTCCAGCGGGAACAGGCGCTGCTCGCGCGCATAGTGCCCCAGCACGCGCGGGAAGGTGCCCCACAGGCGCGGGTGGGGCACGGCGTCGTGGGCCAGTCCGTCCGATCCGACCATGGTGAGCGGGTGCGCCAGGATGCGGCGCACATCGTCCTCGTGCATGGCGAAGTACACCGCGCCAGCGGGTGCCAACTGCTCCACCAGGGCCTCGGGCGTGCAGCCGCGCTCGCGCGCCAGGGCGAACAGCGAGCGGCCAGCGGCGCTGGGGTCGCCGCGCGACCAGGTGACCAATACTTCGCTGGACTGCCCCACGCGCGCGGCCAGCAGCATGGTGGATGAAGCGTTGTAGGGGTAGCAGTCCATGCACACCGGCTGGTGCGCGGCGGCCGCGTCCACGGCGGCCAGGGTCTGCACCGACCTGCCGTGGTTGCGCTGGCCGATGAGCTTGTGGTGCGAGAGCACGGCCTCCACGCCCAGGGCGCGGCCGATGTGCAGGGCCTCGCGCAGCGCGTCGTCGATAGCGTCGGCCTCATCGCGCAGGTGCATGGTGAGGATGCCGCGCGCTGCGGTGAGAGGGGCTCCCACGGCTATCACTTCTTCGGCGGTGGCCGCGCGCGCTGGCGGGTAGTACAGCCCGGTGGACAGGCCACTGGCCCCCGCATCCAGCGCGTCTGCCAGGTCGGCCGCCATGCGGGCCGCCTCTGACGGCGTAGCGGGGCGCTCCAGATCGGCCACGTGGCGCACGCGCAGGGTGGAGTGGCCCACCAGGCACACGGCATTGAGCGCGGGGCGGGCGGCCTGCAGCGCATCGAGGTAGTCCCCAAAGCGCGCGTAGCGCCAGTCGTCGGCGCCCAGCAGGTCCAGCGGGGCCGGGGGCGTGGTGGCGCTCAGCAGTGGCGCCAGGCTGATGCCGCAGTTGCCGGTGACCACCGTGGTCACGCCCTGGGTGAGCTTGGGGTGGGGGCCGTGCGGCGTGCCCAGCAGCAACCGGTCGTCGTGCGTGTGCACGTCGATGAAGCCGGGGCAGACGATGCGGCCTGTGGCGTCATGGTGGGCCCGGGCCGGCTGGCCGCGCAGGTCGCCCACGGCGGTGATGCGGCCCTGGGCCACACCCACGTCAGCGCGCAAGCGGGGTGCACCGCTGCCGTCGACGACCGTGCCTCCAGCGATGATCAGGTCCAGCATGCGGTCAACCCACCTGCGCGCCGGAGCGCTTGACCATCTCGGCCCACATGGGCGATTCCTTCTTCGCGCGCTCCATCAGCCGCTCGGCCGGGCCGGGCGTCACTTCGAAGCCGATGGCGGCGTATTTCTCCTGCACGGTGGGCAGGCGCAGCAAGTCGTTGATGGCCTTGTTCAGCTGTGCCACCAGCGGCTTGGGCAGGCCCGGCGGCGCGACGATGCCGCCCCAGGCCACGGTCTCGTAGCCCTTGACACCGGCCTCGGCCACGGTGGGCGTCTGCGGCAGCAGCGGGCTGCGCGCGGCGCCCGTGACGGCCAGCACGCGCACCCGGCCCGACTGGATGTGCGGGGTGATCGAGCTCAGGTTGTCGAACATCACGTCGACCACGCCGCCCATCAGGTCCTGGATGGCCTGGGGGCTGCCCCGGTAGGGGATGTGCGTCATGGACACACCCGCCATGGACTTGAACAGCTCCCCGCTCAGGTGGCCGGTGGTGCCGCTGCCGGCCGATGCCATGCTCAGGTCGCCCGGCTTCACGCGGGCCAGCGCGATCAGCTCCTTCACGCTGTTGGCCGGCAGATCCTTGCGCACCACCAGCGCGTTCTGCACGAAGCCCAGCAGGGCGATGGGCACCAGGGCATCGGGGTCGTAGGGCAGCCTGGCATACAGCGCGCGGTTGATGGCCAGCGTGCCCACGTTGCCGTAGCCCAGGGTGTAGCCATCGGGGGCGGCGCGGAACACGTCCGCCATGCCGATGCCTCCGCTGGCGCCGGGCTTGTTGTCCACCACGAAGGGCTGGCCGATGGACCTGGCCAGCTCGTTGGTGAGGATGCGCACGATGGCGTCGGGCGAGCCTCCAGCGGCCGAGGGCAGCACCAGGCGGATGGGGCGGTCTGGGTAGCTGGCGGCGGCCTGCGCCCACTGCGGAAGCAGTGCGGCGGCGGACGCGGCGGTGGCCGATTGCAGCCACCGGCGGCGGGTGGCTGCAGCGGGCGACACAGTGGGAGAGGGCCGCGAAGCGGGGGAGGTCATGGGCGCATTCCTTTCGTTGTTGAAGGGCTGATCACGGTGGGAATGCTAGAAACCGCCCCCGTTTTGCACAAACCATGTTTTCTGCGGCTACCATGCAAAATGCTCATGCATCTTTGTGGTGAATGGGGTTTTTCATAGATGATCGATGCACCTATCATGTGCATACCTCATGGAGTAAAGCATGTACCGTGCCCCTTCGACCATGTCGCTGCTGTGCCTGGAAGCCAGCGCGCGGCTGGGCTCGTTCACCGCTGCCGCGCAGGAACTGCACCTCACCCAGGGCGCGGTAAGCCGGCAGATCCAGGCGCTGGAAGAGCGGCTTGACGTGCGCCTGTTCACTCGCCGGCGCGACGCGCTGGTGCCCACCGACGCAGGCCGCTATTACCTGGATGAAGTCACCCCGTTGCTGCAGCGCCTGGAGCGTGCCACGGTGAACGTGATGGCCTTCAAGGGGCGGGGCGGCGGGCTGGCCTTGTCGGTGGGCGCATCGCTGGGCGCGTACTGGCTGATTCCGCACCTGCCTGCCTTCACCCGCGCGCATGGCGAGATCACGCTGAACCTGAGCACGCGCGTGGGGCCGGTGGACTTCAAGACCGGAGCCATCGACGCCTCGCTGGAGTTCGGCGACGGCCAGCGCCCTGGCCTGCACAGCGACTTCGTGGCTGCGCTGGACCTGTCGCCCTACGCCGCGCCCGCATGGGTAGAGCGCCATGGCGCGCGGGTGGATGCAAGCACACCGCGCGCCGCGCTGCTCAACCACCACACTCTGCCCGATGGGTGGGAGCAGTGGTTCGAATTCGAGCAGATCGGCACCAGCCCGGGGCGCGATGGTCCGCGCTTCGAGATCATGTCCATGGCGCTCAACGCCGCCGTGGCGGGGCTGGGCGTGGTGCTGCTGCCAGCCTACATGGCGCAGGACATGGTGCAGGCCGGCCGGCTGCAGCGCTTGTCCCCCCGCGTGTGGCGCTACGCCAAGGGCTACTACCTGGTCTACCCCGAGGAGTCGGAGCGCTTGCCGGCGCTTCAGACCTTTCGCGCGTGGCTGCTTGGGTTGGCGCGCGAATAGCGCCGGCCCACGGGCCTGCTCGCGGTCTCAACAGGGGCCACGAACAGGCGCTTCGCTCAATCGGCGGCGCGGTACCGGTAGTCCACCGGCACGAATGCGTACTTGCCCTTGCCCTCATCCCGCAGGTACCCCACGCCCGGGTAGGGGATGTGCGCCGCAGCCACCATGCGCCGCTCCTTGGCCAGGCGCGCGAACTGCTGCTTGCGCTGCGCCTTGGCATCGTGGGGCACCACGTCGTAGACGATGGTCACGTCCGGCCGGGGCATCTGCACCGCTTGCACATGCAGGATGTCGCCGATGAATTCCAGCGCCTCGCCGCCCTTGCCCTGCAGCACGAAGAAGCTGTGGCCGGGCGTGTGGCCCGGGGCGGGGCGTGAGCGGATGCCGGGCACCAACTCCACCGCGCCGGTGAAGGAGCGCACCTGGTCTGATTTCACGTAGGGCGCCAGGGCCGTGGTGGCCTGCTCGAAATAGGCCTTGTCGTAGCCGCGCACGCCCTGCTGGTTGGCGGGGGCGAGGAAGAAGTCCAGGTCCGGCTTGCCCACGTGGACCGTGGCGTTGGGGAACACGCGTTGGCCCTGTGCATCGACCAGGCCACCGCTGTGGTCGGTGTGGATGTGGGTGAGCAGCACGTCCTGGATCTGCGCGGGCTCCACGCCCGCGGCCTTGAGGCTGGCGACCAGCTTGCCGCCGGCACCTGGACCGAAGAAGGCGCCGGCACCGGCGTCGACCAGGGCCAGGCGGTCACCGGCATAGACCAGGTAGGCGTTGATCGACGCCTCCACCGGGTTGGCGAGGAAGCCGCGCTGCAGCAACTGGTCGGTCTGTGCGGGCGTGGTGTTGGTGAGCAGGGCGTGCAGGTCCTGCGGCACCGTACCGTCGGACAGGGCGACGACCTGTACGCCGCCCACGCTGAAGCGGTAGAAGCCGGCCTGTTGGGTGGCGGGGGGAGCGCTGGCCGGGGCTGCAGGCGCAGCGGCCTGGGCGATGGCCAGAGCGGGGCCGAGCAGCGATGCGGCGACGGCCAGGGAGATCAGGGAGCGGCGTGTTGTGGTCATGTCTTGGAATGGATGAAGTGTGTAGAGGTCTGGTGAATGGCGGTGGCCTCAGGCCACCCGGCCGTGCTGGAACAGCTGGGCCTTGGCATCGGCATCGAGCTCGGCCTTGAAGGCGTGCCTGGTGGCCAGGGCCATGGCCGCAATGGCGGCGGGCCGGGCATTGAGTTCGTCGAAATGGCGCTTGATGTTCGGAAACTTCGCCCACGCCGCGTCGCCCATCAGGTAGGCCAGGCCGCCGCACCAGCCCCAGAGCGACATGTCGACGATGCTGTAGTGCTCATCACCCAGCACATAGCGGCGTGTGGCCAGCCGTGCGTCGAAAAGCGCCCAGTGGCGCTCGGCCTCGAACAGGTAGCGGTGCAGCGCATACTCCTTGGGTTCGGGGGCGTAGTGGGTGAAATGCACAGCCTGGCCGGTGAAAGGGCCCAGGCCCGTGGCGGCCAGCATCAGCCACGAGAGCATCTCGGCGCGGCCTGCGGCACCGGGCACGCCGAGAAAGCGCCCGGTCTTCTCGGCCAGGTGCAGCAAAATGGCTGCGCTGTCGAACACCACGGCATCGCCATCGACCAGCGCCGGCACCTTGCCGTTGGGGTTGATGGCGCGGTAGGCGGCGCTGTGCTGCTCGCCCTTCGAGGTATCGACGGGCACCATCTGGTAGGGCAGGCCCAGTTCCTCCAGCAGCAGCGCGACCTTGCGCGGGTTGGGGGTGGGGTGGTAATAAAATTGGATCATCTGAAAACTCACAGTCGGTGCGGTGGAAAGGTGCGCAACGATAGGGCGCGCAGGCACTGCAGCGTGAGTCGGAATTGCCGATAGGAGGTATAGGCACCATGGATATCCGGCGTTCCGATCTGCCCTTGTTGATCTCGCTCGATGCGCTGCTCGACGAGCTCAACGTCACACGCGCGGCGCGGCGCCTGAACATCAGCCAGCCCAGCCTGTCGGGCCAGTTGGCCAAGCTGCGCGACCTGTTTGAAGACCCGCTGCTGGTGCCCGCCGAGAACGGCCGCGGCATGGTGCCCACGCACCGCGCGCTGGAGTTGAAACCTCGGCTCAGCGAGGCGCTCAACCAGCTGCGCGGTGCCGTGGAGCTGGGCGACAGCTTCGACCCCGCCACCGCGCGCCGCGCCTTCGTCATCGCGGCGAACGACAGCGTGTTCAGCATCCTCGGCCTGGCGGCGCTCGGCCGCATCGTGGGCACCGGCAACCCGGACCTGCGCGTGAGCTTCGTGCCTGCGGCCGACTCCGGGCTGGTGGAGCGCATGGAGCGCGGCGAGGTGGACCTGTACCTGGGCGATGTGGGCAAGGTGCCGGGCCCGCTCAAGTCACGCTTTCTGATGGGCGACCGCTTCGAGATGGCGCAGCGCATCGGCCACCCGCGCGGCAAGGTGGCCGCCACGCTCGACGAATACTGCGGCCTCTCGCATGTGCTGGTCTCGCAGGTGGGCCACCCGCACAGCCAGATCGACGACCTGCTCGCGGCCCTGTCACGCAGCCGGCGCGTGGTGGTCACCGTGCCCAGCTACAACCAGGTGGCCCTGGTGCTCACGCACACCGACTGCGTGGCCACCCTGCCCAGCCACCTGCTGCGCCGCTACGCGCAGATCCTGGAGATACTGCCCGCGCCGTTCGAGATACCGCCCTTCAACCTGGCCATGGCCTGGCATGCCCGCGCGCAGGAAGATGCGGGGCACCGCTGGCTGCGGGAGCTGTTCGTCACGGCCGTCGCAGAGCAGGCAGGTGAAGACGCGGTGGTCTCCTAGATCTTGGGCGCCGGCACGCTGCCCAGCACCTTCTCGATCTCCAGGCCAATGGCCAACAGCCTGCGGTCGCTGCCCACCGGACCGTCGAGCTCCAGCCCCACGGGCAGGCCCGCGCTGGTCAGGCCCGCGGGTACCGAGAGGCCCGGTATGCCGGCATTGCTGCCCGGGTCGGTGTTGCGGATGAAGGTGGCGAATGTGTCCGCATCCGCCCCGCCGTTGACCTTGACGGTGGACGAGCCCTTGGCCCGGTCCATGGGCACGGCGGGCAGTGGCGTGGTCGGGAACAGAAGGGCATCGAACTGGCCCTGCGCAAAGGTGCTGGCATACAGCGCCTGCAATTGCGGCCGGTGCACGGCCATGGCCTCGGGGTAGGCGGCGCCAAAGGCATCGGCGGTGATGGCACCGAAGGCGCCCTGCACGTCGGGGCTGGCCACCTTGGCCGCGACCTCGGCCACCGTCTTCACGGGGGCGTTGTTGGCCGCAAGGTAAGCGGGCAGGTCTGCCACGGGCTCGTGCAGCGCGATCTGGAACGACATCTTTTCGTTGAGTGGCAGCAACTGCGCCATGTCCACCTCCACCAGCGTGGCGCCGGCCGCGCGCAGTTGGGCCAGGGCGGCGTTCACCACCGTGGCCAGCGAGGCATCCAGCCCCGCCCACAGCGGGCGCGGCAGGCCCAGGCGCACGCGGGACAGCGGCATGGCGGGCAGGCTGGCCTCGCCGGTGATCACCGCATCGAGCAGCGCCACGTCGGCCACGGTGCGGCCCATGGGGCCCACGGTGTCGCGCGTGTGGCTGATGGGCACCACAGCCAATGGGTCGTGGTAGCGCCGCTCGGCGCCGCCATTGCCCACCGAAGGGCGCAGGCCCACGATACCGCACAGGGCGGCAGGTACGCGGGTGGAGCCGCCCGTGTCCGTGCCCAAGCCGGCCGCCACCATGCGCGCGGCAATGGCTGCGGCCGTGCCGCCCGACGAGCCCCCGGGGATGCGCGTGGGGTCGTAGGGGTTGCCCACGGCGCCGGCGAACGGCGAGAAATTGGTGCTGGTGATGCCGAAGGCCAACTCGTGCAAGTTGGCCTTGCCCAGCACGATGGCGCCCGCGTCAATGAGCTTTTGCAGCGAGGGCGCCGTGCGCGGTGGCTTGAATCCCTTCAGCGCGGGCGTGCCTCCGGTTGTGGGCAGGTCGGCGGTGTTGATGTTGTCCTTGGCCACGATCACCAGGCCGGCCAGCGGGCCGAGTGGTGCACCCGAGGCGCGCGCCGCGTCGATGCGCCGCGCGGCGGCCAGGGCACCGGCTTCGTCGAGTGTGATGAGGGCGTTAAGCGACCGCAGCGCCTTGGCGCGCGCCACCAGCGCGGCCACATAGTCCACGGCCTTGAGTTGGCCGCCCTTGATCTGCGCGATGGCCTGCGTTGAGGTCAGCTGGGTGAGGTCCGATGGCGTGGATGCCGTGCTCGCGCAGGCGGCCAGCCAGGCGGGGGCGGTGAGGGTGCCGGCCAGGGCGCCAGTGCGTTGCAGAAACCGGCGGCGGGGCTGGGGCGAGGGGTGGCTCATGAAGACGCTCCTGAAGGTCGAAACTCGAAGCCTTCAGGTTATCGGCGCCTGGCCGGGCGCGGTATCCCCAGGATTGAGGAGGGGGTGTGGTGCGGCGGCATCTCCTTGACAACCTGTCCAGTGCGGCGCGTGGTGCGCTCCATACAATCCCATCGCAAGCAACGCAAGGCCAGCCGCCGCTGCGCCAGAACCATCCAGGGAGCGAGAGAAGACATGGACACCAAGGCCATTGATGGCTACACCCGACAGTACCTGTGGGACCGGTTGGAGCAGGCCGACTATTTCGACTGGTGCCGCAAGGAGGAGTACCGGCAATTGAGGGCCCTGTACTTCGATGGGGTCGTCGAGGAGTTTCCCAAGACCTTCGTCACCTGCCGCGAACTGGTCTGGAGCCCTCTGAGAGGCGAAGCGCACTGGCAGTCGGTTTTGCAGGCGCGCCGCCGGTACCAGCACATCGACACCGAAGAGACCTTCATCTCGGAAGTCTTTGGCGAGGAATACGCGGTGGAGCAACTCGAGGGTCTGCTGGTCAACCACGACCAGCAGCACTACGGCATGGTGATCGACGACCAGATCGCGTTGATCGAGTTTCTGGGAGTCGAGCGCCTGCCTTCGCGATCAGTCTGTACCGCACTGGGCGCATGGAGCGCTGAAATGTGGCTGTGGCTGGCGGCAGAGGGCCGGGGCGAGTACGGAATTGCGGGCCTGAGCGACACCCGGGGGACCCGGCTGCGCGACCTGTTCTATCGCCTTCTTTCCGAGGCCCCGGTGGCTGTGAAGGGCGCGCGCCTGGTACCGACCGAAGAGCGGATCGGCTGGAGCGACTTCCATGCGCAAGACCTGCATGAGAGTTTCAAGCTGCTGTTCAAGCACCTCTACAACTACCGCGTGCCCAAGAAGCTCGCCTGCGACCTCGGGCCCCGGTTGCAGTTCGTGGAATCCATGCGCAATGACCTCGAGTCGGACCGCGCACCGCCGATCCTGCGCGAGCTGTGGGACCTGTGGCAATCGCGCAAAGCCGAGGCCAAGGCCAAGGCCGCCGCCAAGAAGGCAAACAAGGCCCAGGCCTGCTGACCAGCATGTCCACCGAATACATCGTCGCCCTCGAAGCCGGCTGGGGCACTGCAGACCGCGCGCTGGCACAGCTGGCATTCGCGCTGGTGCAGTCGCGGGCCGCGCCCTACAAGATCGAAACGGCGTTCGAAGCCTTCGGCAAGGAGGCAGAGCAGGGGCTGTCCGACATCCTGGACGAACACTCCCACCTGTTCCGGTCGCTGCAAACCTTCACGCACAGTGAGCAGGGCGTTGCATTGCGCTGGAGCGGCTATGGCAGCGGCGAGCCGTTTCTGGAGCAGGTCCTCCTCCTGCTGCGCACCCTCGGCTTCGATGGCGCTCGGGGGCAGGCGGTGGGTGACGAGGGGGCCTGGCACTGCCGCGTCGTGGGCGATGAACTGCACTGCGAGTACATCGAAGAGCAGCCCTGAAGGCGCTTCAGCGCCACTACAGGAACAGAACCACCCGATCCCCCGCGGCCCGCGAGCAGCAGGCCATCATGCGCTGGTTGGCCTGGCGCTCGGTCTTGGTCAGCACCTTGTCGCGGTGGTCGATGTCGCCGCTGGCCACCTGCACCTCGCAGGCGCCGCACAGGCCCTCGCCGCAATCGCAGGGCACATCGACGCCCGCTGCCTGCAGCGCCTGCAGCAGGGTCTGGTGGCGAGGCACCTCGATGGTGAGGCCCGAGTCCTTTAGCTCGGCGACGAAGGCGTGCTCCTTGCTCGGGTCGAGCGCTGCGTTGTCGGTGCTGAAGTGCTCGAAGCGCAGCACGCTCTCGGGCCAGTGCTCGCCCAGGGTTTCGAGTTCGGCGATCAGGCGGTCCGGCCCGCAGGCATAGACGCGGGTGGCGCCGTCCACATGCCGCAGCATCGCGGGCAGGTCCATGCGCTGGCCCTCGGTCTTGATGTGCAGGGTGGCGTGGCCGGCATGGTCCTTCAGTACCCGGCCCAGCAGCGCCATGTTCTGGCGCGAGCGGCCCGCGTAGTGCAGCGCGTAGGGCAGGCCCAGGGCCTTGAGTCGGTCGGCCATGGCGAGGATGGGCGTGATGCCGATGCCTGCGGCCAGCAGGATGTGGTGAGTGCCCGCTTCGTCAACGCGAAACAGGTTCTTCGGCCCGGCCAGCTGCAGTTCGTCACCGGGCTGCAAGGTGTCGCAGAAGTGCCGCGATCCACCTCGGCCGCCTTCTTCACGCTGCACGACGATCTCGTAGCAGCCCGGGTGGGCGCCCGCACCACACAGCGAGTACTTGCGGCGGTGGCCCCCGGCGATGAGGTCGATGTGCGAGCCTGCAGTCCAGGCAGGCAGGGGCGTGCTACCGGCAGCGGCGATCACGAAGCGGTAGAGGCCGTCGCCCTCGGTGATCTTGTCCTTGAGCACCACTGCACGGGCAATGCCATCCTTGGGCGGCGGGCCGATCTGGAACCTGGCGAGGACGGCAGGCGCCTTGTCGGTCTGGCGCTCGGGGTTCTGCAGCGGATCCCACTGCACCCACAGCGCCGACGGGCCACGGAACGAGGTGTTCGAGAGGAACTCGAACTGCTGCCCCTCGACCAGCGCAATGTGCGGCAGGCGGCGCACGAACTCTTCGAGAAAGATGCGCATCTGCATGCGCCCGATGTTCTTGCCCATGCACTGGTGCGCGCCGTAGCCGAAGGTCAGGTGCTCCACCGCATTCTCGCGGTGCAGGTCCACCCGGTCCGGGTCCTCGAAGTGGCTGGCGTCCGCGTTGGCCGATGCCTGGAACAGCAGCAGCTTGCCGCCCTGCGGGATCTTCACGCCGCCGACCTCGGTGTCGCGTGTGGCCATGCGCCGCCAGGCGATGATGGAGCCCGCCACGCGCAGGCATTCCTCCACCGCATTGGGTATCAGCGCGGGCTGTGCGCAGATTTCCTCCCACGCATGGCGGTGCGACAGCAGTGTCATGAAGGCGTTGGCCGTGGCGTTCGACGTGGTCTCGTGCGCGGCGGCCAGGATGGCCATCATCATCGAGCGCAGGTACGACTCGGTCACGATGTCCGGGTGCGCGTGGTGCTGGCGGATCGAGTCGTACATCCAGCCCTGGCCGTCGGGTTGGGCCATCATGGTGTCCAGGATGCCCTGGGCGGTCTGCCAGAAGCGGCCCACGTTGTGGGCGATCTCCAATTGCTCCTGCGCCGTGGGCCGGCCCCAGGTGTTCAGGGTGTGCGCCACCGCGAAGTTGCGCAGCTGCTCGGCCCCTTCATCCGGCACCCCGAGGAAGTGCAGCGCGATGGTCAGCGGAATCTCGTAGAACATGTCGGCCACTAGGTCCGCACGCCCCTTGTCGACAAAGCGGTCCATGTACTTGCGCGCGAGTTCGCGGATGGGCTGCTCGTAGTCCATCAGGCGCTCGGGCATGAAGGCGTCCATCAGCAGGCGCCGGCGCGCCATGTGGTCCGGCTCGTCCTCGTTGACCATGGTGCGGTTCATCGCGAAGCCATAGCTCTTGAGGATGGCCAGCACCTCCTCGGTGGCGGGCGTGATCTTTTCGAGCGCGACCGAGGGCGAGAACAGGATGTTGTCGCGGAACACCGCCTTGACGTCTTCGTAGCGCGTCACCACCCAGTAGCCCAGCTCGGGGCTGTAGAAGACGGGCTCCTCCTCACGTGCCCAGCGCACTACCTCGGCCGGGTTCTGCTGGTAGCTGGGGGCGAACGGATCGAAAGCCGCCGCGCGCGCGCTCACGGGGCAGCCCGTGGGGCTTTTCTGGGCGGCGGCCATCGCGGCATGGTCGACCGGGCAGCGGGAGGCGTTGGCGGGGGCAGTCATCGTAAATCTCCTTTTGCGTAAATGTATTACGCAATGTAGCGACAATGATTCGGGTTTACCCTGGGTTGCCTTGGTAGCCCATGGCCCGACTGATGAGCCGCGCTTCCTGCAGCAGTGCGGGGCAGATGGCGCCATCGGGCCGCAGGTCGAAGCCACCCGTGGCCCCCAGGGTGGTCAGGCAGGCGCACACGTTGCCGGTGGCGTCGAAGACCGGGGCGGCCAGCGCGCTGATGCCCTTGAGCAGCGAGTCGTGGGCCACGGCCCAGCCCCGCGCCCGCACCTGCTGGCGCAGCTGCTCCACCGGCCGCGTGCCATCAAGCTGCGAGCGCCTGTCTGCCGGGGCCTCGGCCAGCTCCTGCTCGGCCATGTCGATCACCAGCCGGTCGCTGGAGAAACCCAGGAACACCCGGCCCGTGGCCGACCACAGGGTGGAGAGCACCGAGCCCGCGCGGATGTTCACCGTAACGGGCAGGGTGGGCTCTTCCATGCGCAGCACGGTGGCCCCCTTGTTGCCCATGACGGCCAGGAAGGCCGTGACCTCCAGCGCCTGGCGCAGCCGCTGCAGGGACGCCTCGCCCAGGCGGATGGGATCGCACTGGCGCAAGGCCGCCAGGCCGATGGCAATCGACTCCTGGGCCAGGTAGTAGTGCTGGTTGACGGGCGACTGCTCGACAAAGCCCTGCTGGCACAGGCTGGCGAGGTAGCGGTGCACCTTGGCAGGGCTCTCGTCGACCTCGGCGGCCGTGGCAGTCAGGCTGGCGGCGCCGCCCAGGCGCGTCAGCGCCTTGAGCACGCTGAGCCCCATTTCGGCCGATTGGACGCGTTGCCGGCGGTCGGCAACACGGCCATTGGAAGGAGGTGTGGTCATGGTGTTTTGGTCGAAAACCTAGGGTAAACGCTGCCCCAGGCTATTACGCATAGCGGAGTAACATCACGCAGATATTAATCCCCTGAGGTGCAGACATGTTGAAGAATCGTCGCTTGTTGGCTGGAATGCTCGCTCTGCCGGCCTTGCTGGCGTGGGCCGCCCCGGCCAGCGCGCAAACCTACCCGGCCAAGGCCATCCGCTGGCTGGTGCCGTACCCTGCGGGCGGCGGCTCCGATTTTCTCGCGCGCACCGTGGGCCAGCAGTTGTCGACCCAGGTCGGCCAGCCGGTGCTGATCGACAACAAGCCCGGTGGCAACACGGCCATCGCCGCCGTGGAAACGGGCCGCGCTGCGCCCGATGGCTACACCATCCTGTCGGCCGACAACGGCACCATGGTGTTCAACCCCGCGCTGTACAGCAAGCTCACCTACAACCCCAGCAAGGACCTGTTGCCCGTGACGCTGATGGGCAAGTTTCCGATGATCCTGGTGGCCCACCCGGGCGCGGACTTCAAGGACGCCAAGGACTTCATCGCCAAGGCCAAGGCCAAGCCCGGCGCCATGAGCTTCGGCTCGGCCGGCGCGGGCAGCCCGCACCACCTGGCGATGGAGCTGCTCAAGGTCGACGCGGGCCTGTTCATGACCCACATCCCCTACCGCGGCGCCGCGCCCGCGCTGACGGACCTGGCCGGCGGGCAGATCCCCGCCATGATGGTCGATCTGGCCGCCGGTGGCGCCTTCATCAAAGCCGGCAAGGTACGCCCGCTGGCCGTGGCCAGCGCCAAGCGGCTGCCGCAGCTGCCCGATGTGCCGACCTTCGCCGAACTGGGCTTCAAGAACGTCGAGGCGTCTGCCCAGGTGGGCATCGTCGCACCCGCAGGCACACCGGCGGATGTGGTGGCTGCACTGCAAAAGCAGGTGGCTGCGGCCATCAACCAGCCTGCGGTCAAGCAAAAGCTGGTGGACTTCGGCATCGAGCCCGTGGCCAGCACGCCGGCCCAGTATGCGGACCTGATCCGCACCGAGACGGAGCGGTGGCACAAGCTGATCAAGGCGCAGCGCATTACCCTGGACTGACGCCCCTGGCAAGATCCCAAGACCCCATGGCGCCTACTGATTTGCGCCGGGTCTGGTGCCATCGTGCCACTCCCCGTTACAGTTGAAAACTCATCAGTTCAACTCAATACCGGAGAGTTTCATGCTGTCACGCCGCCATTTCCTGGGTGCTGGGCTTGCCGCCCCTGCTTTTTACGCTGCGGGCTCGTTCGTGCCCGTGTGGGCGCAGAATGCGCCCAACTTTGGTACGCCCACCCTGCCCAACCCCGGCTTTCGGCGCATGAAGGTGGGCGATGTGGAGGTGGTGGCGCTGGTCGATGGCATCACGCGCCGCCCGCTGGGCGAGGAGTTCGTGAAAAACGCGCCGCTGGCCGAAGTGCGTGCGCTGCTCACCTCGCAGGGCCTGCCCACGGACTACATCGACGTGCCCTACACCCCCTTCCTGGTGCTGGCAGGCGGGCGCAAGATTTTGATCGACACGGGCCTGGGCGAGTTTGGCGGCCCCACCACAGGCAAGCTGCTCGACAGCCTGGCCGCTGCAGGCCTGAAGGCCGATGACATCGACACCGTGCTCATCAGCCACTACCACGGCGACCACATCAACGGTATTCGCAACAAGGCGGGCGCGCTGACCTTCCCCAAGGCCAAGGTGCTGGTGCCGGCCGCCGAGCATGCCTTCTGGATGGACGATGCCCGCATGGCGGCTGCCCCTGCAGGCATGAAGGGCGCCTTCGAGAATGTGCGCCGCACCTTTGCCACCATGCCGGCCGACACGCTGGTGCAGTTCGGGGCGGGTACCGAAGTGGCACCGGGCATCCAGTCCGTGGCGGCCTACGGGCACACGCCGGGCCACACCCTGTTCGAGCTCAAGTCCGCCGGCCAGAACTTCTTTTACGTGGCCGACCTGACCAACGTGCCGGCCCTGTTCGCCCGCAACCCCGACTGGGCCGTGACCTTCGACATGGATGCCGAGGCCGCACGCAAGGTGCGGCGCGAGGTGTTCCAGCGCATCACCGCCAGCAATGCCATGCTGGGGGGCTTTCACTTCCCGTTCCCGGCTTTCGGGCGCATGGCGGCATCGGGCAATGGCTATGCCTTCCAGCCCGCAGCCTGAAGTGGCCGTTGGCCGGCGCACCGTGCTGGGCGCCGGGCTGGCGTTGACCACGCTGCATGCCTGGGCCGCCCAGGACCCCGAGGCCGAGGCCCTGCTGCGCAAGGGCGGGGTGGTGGCTGCGTTCCGCCACGCGCTGGCGCCCGGCACCTTCGATCCACCGGGGTTTCGCCTGGGCGACTGCGGCACGCAGCGCAACCTCAGCGAAGAGGGGCGCGAGCAGGCACGGCGCACCGGGGCCTGGTTCAAGGAGCGCCAGTTGCAGCCGGCCAAGCTGCTTTCGAGCCCCTGGTGCCGCTGCATCGATACGGCCACGCTGGCATTTGCAGCACCCCAGGTGTGGCCGGCGCTGGGCTCCCCGCATGGCGCGCCTGAAACCACGGGGGCGGTCCATCTGCGCGAGCTGCGCCAGGCGCTGGCGGCCGCCTCGGCGCGGCGCGGTAACTTCGAGGCCTGGTTCACCCATATGTTCGTGCTGTCCGATCTGGCCAGCACCAACACCAGTTCGGGCGAGGCGCTGATCCTGCGTGCAGACCGCAGCGGCAAAACCGAGGTGCTGGCCCGCCTGCAGGTTCAGGGCTGAGGGTTTAGCTACACGTCTGCGAGTTGACGATGCGCTTGAGCGCATCGGTGTCCAGGATGCGCACATGGCGCTGCTTGACCTCGACGATGCCGTCCTCGGCGAACTTCGAGAAGGTGCGGCTCACGGTTTCGAGTTTGAGGCCCAGGTAGCTGCCGATTTCTTCGCGCGTCATGCGCAGCACCAACTCGGACTGCGAGAACCCGCGCGCGTGCAGGCGCTGCACCAGGTTCAGCAAGAAGGCGGCCAGGCGCTCCTCGGCGCGCATGCTGCCCAAGAGCAGCATGACACCGTGCTCGCGCACGATCTCGCGGCTCATGATCTTGTGCACATGGTGCTGCAGGGCCGTGACCTCGCGCGAGAGCTCCTCGATGCGGTCGAACGGCATTACGCAGACCTCGGCATCTTCGAGCGCCACGGCGTCGCAGGTGTGGTGGTCGTTGACGATGCCGTCCAGGCCAATGATCTCGCCCGCCATCTGAAAGCCCGTCACCTGGTCGCGCCCGTCCTCGGTGGCCACGCAGGTCTTGAAGAAGCCGGTGCGGATGGCGTAGAGCGAGGTGAACACCTCGCCGTTGTGGAACAGCGTGCCCCCGCGCTTGACCTTGCGCCGCACGGCCACGATCTCGTCGATGCGCTCCAGCTGCTTTTCGTCCAGGCCCACGGGCATGCACAGCTCACGCAGGTTGCAGTTGGAGCAGGCGACTTTGATGGTGAGCGGGTTCATGGGCACAGCAGCTGATTGGGGGTGCGAACGGATCGCATCCGGGGGGAGGAGCGTGGTGGTGGCTGACATGCATCAAATTGTGGGCCCTGCGACTCCGTGATCACTTGATCTGCGTCAAGGTCGGTGGGCAAAGGCTGCGGCACAGTCAGTACCCAACAAGGAACCGCTCCCCATGACCGCTGTGACGCCCGAACTTCTGAGCCGCTTCGACGTGCCTGGTCCCCGCTACACCTCTTACCCCACGGCTGACCGTTTCGTCGAGGCTTTCGGAGAAGACGAGTATGTGCTGGCCCTGGCCCAGCGCAAGGCGGGCACGCCGGGCAAGGCGTTGCCGCTGTCGCTGTATGTTCACATTCCGTTCTGCGAGTCGCTGTGCTACTACTGCGCCTGCAACAAGATCATCACCAAGCACCACGACCGGGGCGATGTGTACCTGCGCTACCTGGCGCGCGAGGTGGAGCTGCACACGGCCCACTGCGGTACGGGCCAGGTGGTGAGCCAGCTGCACCTGGGCGGGGGCACGCCCACCTTTCTGTCGGACGACAAGCTGCGCGAGCTGATGGCGGTGCTCAGGCGCAGCTTCACGTTTGCGCCGGGCGGCGAATACTCCATCGAGGTGGACCCGCGCACCGTGACCCCCGAGCGCCTGGCGGTGCTGGCCGAGTTGGGGTTCAACCGCCTGAGCTTTGGCGTGCAGGATTTTGATGCCGATGTGCAAAAGGCCGTGCACCGCGTGCAGCCCGCTGCGCAGGTGTTCGCGCTGGTGGAGGCGGCGCGCAGCCTGGGTTTCGAGTCGGTCAACGTGGACCTGATCTACGGCCTGCCGCGGCAGACGCCCGAGTCCTTCGACCGCACGCTGGAGCAGGTCAAGCAGCTGCGGCCCGACCGCATTGCGCTGTATGCCTATGCCCACCTGCCAGAGCGCTTCAAGCCGCAGCGGCGCATCGTGCCGGCCGAGCTGCCGGCGGCGCCTTCCAAGGTGGCCATGCTCTCGCGCTCGCTGCAGCAGTTCATGGACGCGGGCTATGTGTACGTGGGCATGGACCACTTCGCCCTGCCCACCGACGCGCTGGCCGTGGCCAAGCGCCAGGGGCGGCTGCACCGCAACTTCCAGGGCTACAGCACCCAGCCCGACTGCGACCTGATCGCCCTCGGGGTCTCGGCCATCGGCCGGGTGGGCGCCACCTACAGCCAGAACGCCAAGACCCTGGACGAGTACTACGACCTGCTGGACCAGGGCCGCCTGCCCGTGGTGCGCGGCCTGGCCCTGAACCGCGACGACCTGGTGCGCCGCGCCGTGATCATGGCGCTGATGTGCCAGGGCGAGTTGCTGTTCGAATCCATCGAGGCGGGCTGGCTGATCGACTTCCGGCGCACCTTTGCGTCCGAACTGGAGCAGCTCGCGGGCCTGCAGGCGCAGGGCCTGGTGAGCGTGACGGAGGAGGGGATCACCGTCTCGGCCATGGGCTGGTTCTTCGTGCGCGGCATCGCCATGGTGTTCGACCGCTACCTGCAGGCCGACCGCAACCGCGCCCGGTTCTCCCGGATCATCTGACCATGCTGGCCACCCTGGGCTGGACCGCGCTGCTGATGGGCCTGGCCGGTGGCCCGCACTGCCTGGCCATGTGCGCGGCGCCGTGCGGGGCGCTGGTGGGGCAGGGTGGGGAACAACCCGTTCGCTGGGCCGGGCAGGGGGGCGCGGGGCTGGCCGAACCCGCACCATCGCTTGCGCTGGGCCGGCTGCTGGCCTTCCATGGCGGGCGGGTCGCCGGCTACGCTGGCCTGGGCGCGGCTGCTGCCCTGGCCATGGATAGCCTGGCCTGGCTGACCCAGCGCACCGCTGCGCTGCAGCCGGCCTGGACCTTTTTGCACCTGGCCATGATGGCCTGGGGCCTCTTGCTCCTGGTGCAGGCGCGCCAGCCGGCCTGGGTGGAAGGCCTGGGCCGCTCGGTGTGGCGGCGCGTGCAGCCCCTCACGGCGGGGGCGGGCGGCGTGGGTGCGGCCGGGCTGCTCTGGGCGCTGATGCCCTGCGGCCTGCTGTACTCGGCCCTGCTGGTGGCGGCGCTCAGCGGTGGGCTGGTGCAGGGGGGCGCCACCATGGCGCTGTTCGCCCTGGGCAGTGGCCTGTGGCTGGTGGGCGGGCCGTGGCTGTGGTCGCGCCTGCGCAGCCGCATCAACCAGGCCCGGGCAGACTGGGGCACGCGCGTGGCCGGGGGGCTGCTGTGCGCGGCGGCCGGCTGGGCGCTGTGGATGGACCTGGTCTACAAGCCTTCGCTGTGGTGCCGGTGAGACAGCCGGTCAGTCATGCGGCTGGGAGCCCCCCACCGCAGCCACCAGCCGTTGTTTTGCGCGTCCTACGCAGTTGCACGGATCGCAGGGCCGCCTGATCGGTGCATTGCCAGGGCTGTGCGTCTGCAGGGGGGCGGCCTGGAGCGAAACGCGGCTTTGGCGCAACGCTCCGGTGCAGGGTTTTCCCCGGGGTGTCGTGCATTGCATCACCGAATTCGGGGCAGTATCGCCATGGCTATGTCCTATGACATTGCAGGACAAGACAGGCCTTCAGAACTGGTGATAATGGTGTAACCAATGGTGGCAGCGATGCCGCCGTGCTTCCACCCGTACGCCCCGAAGTGAATTCTTCCATCCTCATCGACATCAGCCAGCTGCGCATCGGCATGTACATCCAGCTCGACCTGGGCTGGATGCACCATCCGTTTCCGGTGAGCAGTTTCCGGGTGGCGTCTGCCGAGCAGATCGCCACCTTGCGCGAACTGGGGCTGACGGAGGTGCGCTACGTTCCCAAGAAGAGCGATCCCGACCTGCGCGAGCTGGCCCTGCCCCCGGTGGGCAGCCGCGAGGATGCGCCGCCCGCCGATGCTCCAGGCGCCGCGCGGGAGGCGACGGCCCCCGCTCCGCTGGCTGTGCCATCCGACCCCGCTGTGGACGAGGCCGCCGCCCGCCGGCGCCGGCTGCTGGAGGCGCAGAACCGTGCCCTGGCCCAGTGCAACCAGCGCTTTGGCGAGGCCACGCGCCGCTACGTGGCGCTGGAGAAGGTGGTCGTGGACCACCCCGAGCGCGCGCGTACCGAGGGTGAAGTGCTGGTGGCCGGCTGCGTCAGCGACCTGCTCAACAACGGCGATTCGGTGATCCGCCTGCTGTCAGAAGGCGTGGGCGAGCCCGGGGCGCTGCACCCCGTGAACGTGCTGGTCGTCAGCCTGCTGCTGGGCAAGGCCCTGGGCATGAAGGCCGAGGACCTGCAGGACCTGGGGGTGGCCGCCCTGATCCATGACGTGGGCAAGATGCGCCTGCCCGACGCATTCAAGAACGTACAGGCCCACATGCCCGCGCCCGACCGCGCCCGCTACGAGGGCCATGTGCGTGAATCCGTGGCGCTGGCGGGCCGTATGGGCCTGGGCAAGCCGGTGCTGCTGGCCATTGCGCAGCACCATGAAATGGTGGACGGCAGCGGTTTTCCGATGCGGCTCACGGCGGCAGACCTCTCGCGCCCCGGCCAGGTGCTGGCGCTGGTGAACCACTACGACCGCCTGTGCAGCCCCGGCAGCGGCATGGGCGGGCTGACCCCGCACGAGGCGCTGTCCGTCATCTTCGCCCAGCACAAGGCTCGCTTCGATGCGGTGGTGCTGGGGGCCTTCATCCGCATGATGGGGGTGTACCCGCCGGGCTCCATCGTGCAGCTGGTCAACGACCGCTACGCCATCGTGGCCTCGGTCAACTCCTCGCGGCCGCTGCGCCCCAAGGTCATCGTGCACGACCCGCGCGTGCCCAAGGACGAGGCGCCCATCCTGGACCTGGAGACGGTGCCCGAGCTCGGCATACGCCGCAGCCTCAAGCCCGCACAGCTGCCGCGCGAGGCGCTCGACTACCTGTCGCCGCGCAAGCGCATCTGCTACTTCTTCGAGCGTGCCGTGGCCCCCGTCCCCGACGAGGGTGGAGCGTGATCCGGCCGCTGCCGCAGGCATGGATCGACGGTTTGCTGGAGGCGGTATGGCTCGTCGATGAAAAGACCCTGTACATCCTGGCCGCCAACCAGGCGGCCGAGCACCTGACGGGCCTGACCATCGCCGACATGCTGGGCACGCCGGTCACCCTGCTGGCGGCCACGCCGCAGGACCAGATCTTCTGGAGCCAGCCGGCCGCCGTGGTGGCCGACGGCATCCATTCGCACACCAGCGTGCTGCACGCCACCGGCATCCTGGTGGCGGTGGAGCGGCGCGTGACGCGCGTGCCCCGGCTCGAAGGCGGCACGGCCTTCCTCGTCACCATGGTGGACCGAAGCCACCAGCAGGCCACCGAGCGCGAGCTCGAAACCCTGTTGGCCGAGCTGCGTGCCACGCTCGATTCGGCCGCCGACGGCATGCTCGTGTGCGGCCTCGATGGGCGGGTGCGCGCCTTCAACCAGCGGCTGGCCCAGCTGTGGAACGTGCCGGCCCCGCTGCTGGTGCGCCGCGACGACGAGGCCTTGTTTGCCCACATGGCCGACCAGGTGGCCGACGTGCCCACCTATGTCGAGCGCCTGGCCGCCGTGGTGGCCGAGCCCATGCAGGAGAGCATCGACATCCTCGGGCTGCGCAACGGCATGAGCCTGGAGCGCCGCTCGGTGCCCCAGTTCAGCCAGGGGCGCGCCGTGGGGCGGGTGTATTCGTTTCGCGACATCACGCGCCAGAACGAGGTGCAGGCCAGCCTGCGCCTGGCGGCGCGGGTGTTCGAGTCGAGCATGGACGCGATCTTCATCGCCGACAGCCACCACCGCCTGATGCGCATGAACCCCGGCTGCGAGCGCCTGGTGGGCAAGACCGCGCGCGCCTTCGAGGGTGCGGCCGCCGCCTCGTTGTTCGGTGGCGGGCCCGATGCCGACTTCATGGCCCAGGTCGAGGCTGGCTGGGCGCGCGAGGGCTTCTGGGAGGGCGAGCTGTGGCTGCCCCGCGAAAACGATGCCTACTGCGCCGTGCAACTGTCCTGGGTGGCGCTGCGCGACGACGAGGACCGGCTGGTGCAGAGCATCGGCTTCATGCGCGACCTCACCTTGCAGCATGCCGCGCAAAAGCGCATCGAAGAGCTGGCCTACAGCGACGTGCTCACCGGCCTGCCCAACCGCCTGCTGCTGTCGCAGCGCGTGGACACGGCGATCCAGGGTGCGCGCCAGAGCGACACCGGCTTTGCCATTCTTTTCCTGGACCTCGACCGCTTCAAGATCATCAACGACTCGCTGGGCCACCCGTTCGGCGACCGCGTGCTGCAGCTGGTGGCCGAGCGCCTGCAGACCTGCCTGCGCCAGACCGACATGCTGTGCCGCCTGGGCGGCGACGAGTTCGTGATCTACCTGCACGGCGGCGATGCCGTGGTGGCCGAGAGCGTGGCGCGCCGCATCCTGGATGAGATGCTGCGCCCCTACACGCTCGACAGCATGGGCTTTTCGATCCAGTGCAGCATCGGCATGGCGCTGTACCCGCAGGACGGCAGCTCGCTGGACGAGCTCATCAAACAGGCCGACACGGCCATGTACCAGGTCAAGGAGCGCGGGCGGGGCAGCTACGGCTTCTACCAGCCGCAGATGAACGCCAACCTGCTCTCGCGCATGAAGCTGGAGCACGCCATGCGCCAGGCCCTGGGCGAGCAGCGCATGGCCGTGCACTACCAGCCGCAGGTGAGCATGGAGACCGGTGCCATCACCGGCGCCGAGGCGCTGATCCGCTGGACCGACCCCGAGTTCGGCTCCGTCTCGCCCGGCATGTTCATCCCGCTGGCCGAAGAATCCGGCTACATCGTCACGCTGGGCGCCTGGGTGATGGAGCAGGCCGTGCGCGAGGCGGCGGCCTGGATCCACAGCGGCCACCCCATCGTGGTGTCGGTCAACGTCTCGGCGCTCGAATTCCGCCAGCCCGACTTCGTGGAGCGGCTCACGCGCCTGTTGGCCGTGCACCAGTTGCCGCCCACACTGCTGGAGCTGGAGCTGACCGAAACCATTTTGCTGCAGGACGCTACCGAAATGGAGCAGCGCCTGCACGAACTGGCGGGCCTGGGTGTGAGCCTGGCCATCGACGACTTCGGCACCGGCTATTCGAGCCTGGCGTATCTGAAGAAGCTGCCCATCCACAAGCTCAAGATCGACCAGTCCTTCGTGCGCGGCCTGCCCGACGACGATGGCGACCGGGCCATCGTCAGCGCCATCATCAGCATGGGCCGCGCGATGCGCATCGAGGTGGTGGCCGAAGGGGTGGAGACCGAGGTGCAGCGCGCCGTGCTGCAGCAGATGCACTGCGACCACTACCAGGGTTTTCTGTGCGCGCCCGGCCTGCCGGCCGAAGACTTTCGGCGCCTGCTGGGCCGGCCAACGGTGGCACCGCCCGGTGTGCCAGCGCCGCAGCCCGTGACAGCAAAGCCCGCGCCAGAGCCTAGGGACTGAGCCCTCAGGGGCATTTGTCGTTGCAAAGAGCTGGGCGCCGATCTGCCAGCAGTGGTGCAAGCAATCGACCTTCTCAGCCCGCAAGCCTGCTTGCCAGGGGCGGGCGTTCGGCAAGTACGGTCCGCGTCGCTGCATCGGCTGGAAACAATGTCTCGATCCGCATCTCCTGCAACGTTACGTCTTGCGCCGTGCCTATGGTGGCAATGGTGGTGAAAAGATTGAGCTCGATGCTGTCTCGTTTCAAGTTCAATCCTGAGATCAGTGGCAGTGTCTCGACCGGCAGGCGCGGCTCGCCCAGAGCCTTGAGTACGGGATCGATCTCCATCAGCAGTTCGTCGTCGCGTTGCTCGCGCACATGCGCGCTGCCCAAATCGCGACGCAGGCGGCCCAGTACCTTGCGCTGCACTTCCTCCAGGTTCCGGATGAAGCCCCGCATGCCTTCGGGGCGCATGACCAGCTGCGCCATGTTGACGGGTGCTGCACACTTGCCGGCATCGGCGGTGAAGGTGGCCAGCACCCACCTTCCTGCTGCGTTCGCGTCGACCACGTCGTAACAGCGATTGACGATGAAGGTGGGATTGGGCTCCATGGCCTGAAGTACGAACTGCAGCGCGTCGCGCACGGGTCCGAGTGTGAGTCCGTCCATTGGCGTTTCGGTATAGAGCGGCGCGAAGCCGGCAGCAGCCAGCAGCTGGTTTCGCGCGCGCAGGGGCAGGTCCATGGCTTTCGTCAGCACCGCCACCATCTCGCGACTGGGGCGGGCCTTGCCGGTTTCCAGGTAGCTCACGTGGCGTGTGGAGACGCCCGCAGCCAACGCCAGATCCATCTGGCTTTGCCCGCGCATGGCACGCCATGATTTGAGTTGCGGGCCAAAATGCGATGCAGTCTTCATGGCTCCAAGAATAACGTTTCGTTTCGTGGCGGCAATAACCTGCGACGTTATCGACAGCCCAGGTAGCGGGCCTAAGAATGCACCCCATGCAAACTTATTTCCTCCACCCCAACGGCATCTCGGCGCAGGAGCGCGAGGTGCCCACGCCAGGCCCCAGCGACATTGTTGTGCGCGTCAAGGCCGCATCACTCAACAAGCGCGACTTGTTCATCCAGGCGGGCACGTACCCCATCGCCCCGAGGTCCGGCGTGGTGCCGCTATCGGACGGAGCGGGGGAGGTGGTAGCCGTGGGTGGGCATGTCAAACGCTTTTCTATCGGCGACCGCGTGGCGGGCAATTATTTCGCGCGCTGGAAGAGTGGTCCCATCGGCTACGACGTGTTCGACCAGCTGGGTTGCACGCTCGACGGCATGCTTGCCGAGTACACAGTACTGCATGAAGAGTGGGCCGTGCGCGTGCCCGCTCACTTGACATGGCTAGAGGCCGCCACGCTGCCTTGCGCCGGGGTTACGGCGTGGAACTGTGTCGCAGGCGCCGTACCCATTGTGGCGGGGCAGACGGTGCTCGTGTTGGGCTCGGGTGGCGTCTCGTTGTTCGCGCTGCAGCTGGCCAAGGCCATGGGTGCGCGGGTGCTCGCCACCACTTCCAGCGACGAGAAGGGCCATCGGCTCAAGGCACTGGGTGCGGATGCAGTCATCAACTACTGCCATGAGCCCGAGTGGGGCAAGGCGGTGCGCGCGGTCACCGGCGGCGCGGGGGTGGACTTGGTGGTGGAGACTTTCGGGGCTGACACCATTGAGCAGTCCATTCGTGCGGTGGGCCTGCATGGCCAGGTGATGCTGTTGATCGCGCGCGGCGTGCACAAGGCGAACATCGAGATCTCCTCGCAGGCCTACGGCGCCAGCATGGCCACCATCCGCCGCGTGTTCGTCGGCAATCGCGACAGCTTCGAGGCGATGAACCGGGCCCTCACGGAGCACCAGATACGGCCCGTCATCGACAGCGTATTCCCATTCGCGCAATCCCAAGAGGCGTACCGCCACTTCGAGCGCGGCCAGTCGTTCGGCAAGGTCGTCATTTCCATGGAAGCCACCGGGAGAGATTCATGCAGCAGCCACTAGACAGTTTCATTGCCGAGTACCTGGCCATGTGGCACGAACCCGATGCCCCACGGCGGCGGGCGATCGTGGAGCGGCTGTGGGCACCCGGGGCCGAGAACATCACCCGCAATTTCACCGCCCGAGGCCTGGGCGAGATCGCCGCGCGTGTGGACAGGGCCCACATGGAGTGGGTGCACCAGCGCGACTTCATCTTTCGCTCCCGCGGCAATGCCGATAGCCACAACCACCTTGTCAAATTCCATTGGGAGATGCTGCCCCGCGTGGGAGGCCCAATTGAAGCGCGCGGGCTGGACCTGCTGGTACTGGACGAGGCAGGGCGGATCCGCTCGCTCTACCAGTTTGCAGAGCAGCTTGCCGCGTAGACCAGGCGCGGACCAAAGCCGCCGCAGAGGGCTCGAAGGAGGCGTTTTTGCGGGCCGCACGGCATCAATCGGCGCTGGCCCTCAGATACTTGAGAGGCCTTTGTAGAGCATGTACGCGGCCAGGCAGAACAGCAGGCTGGCGAATACGCGCTTGAGCTGCTTGACCGGCAGGTTGTGTGCAGCCTTGGCGCCCAGCGGTGCGGTGAGCACGCTGCACACCGCGATCACGGCCAGGCCGGGCAGCCAGATGTAGCCCAGCGAGGCGGGCGGCAGGTTCTGCACCGTCTGCCCGCTGACGGCATAGCCCACCACGTTGGCCAGCGCGATCGGAAAGCCCAGTGCGGCGCTGGTGGCCACGGCATTGTGGATGGCCACGTTGCACCAGGTCATGAAGGGCACGCTCACGAAGCCGCCGCCGGCACCCACCAGGCCCGACAGGAAACCGATCACCCCACCCGCGGCCAGTTGCCCGCCGGTGCCCGGCATCTGGCGCGTGGGCGCGGGCTTCTTGTCCAGCAGCATCTGGCTGGCCGAGAAGCTCACGAACAGCGCGAAGAAGATCGCCAGCGACGAGCCCTTGAGCAGCGCGAAGATGCCCAGGCTGGCCGCGAAGCCGCCGATCACGATGCCCGGCGCCAGGCGCTGGACGATGTCCCAGCGCACCGCACCGCGCTTGTGGTGCGCGCGCACGCTGGAGATGGAGGTGAAGACGATGGTGGCCATCGAGGTGGCGATGGCCATCTTCACTGCCAGGTCCGGCGCGACTTCGCGTGCGCCCAGGATGTAGGTCAGGAAGGGCACCATCAGCATGCCGCCGCCAATGCCCAGCAGCCCCGCGAGAAAGCCCGTGCACAGGCCGAGGACGCCGAGTTCAACGATCAGGAGGGGGTCGAGCATGGGGAGGTGGCAGATGGAAATGGAGGGGGCGGGAAGGTGCTGCAATGCGGCAGGAATTGTAGAGCGCGGGCTTGTCGGCTGCAGGCGGTCTGGCTACTTCGCCTTGCCCGGCCGCGCTCCATGGCGACGCAGCAGCGCCACCTTCGCGGGCTCCTGCCTCGTGAGCGCCACATCCAGCGGTGTTTGGCCAGCCTTGTTGGCCGCATTCGGGTTGGCGCCCAGCTTGAGCAGCTGCGCCATCACGTCCTGCATCTCCGGGTGCTCGGTGGCGGCATGCAATGGGGTGTTGCCGCCGTGGTCGCGGGCCTCGATTTTTGCGCCTGCTTGCACCAGCAGTTTCGCCATCTCCGGGTAGGCGGCCAAATGAAGCGGCGTGGTGCCTTCGCGGTTGGCCGCATTCACGTTGGCGCCGCGCGCGATCAGCAGGCGGGCCATGGCGGTGTGCTCTTCGCCGGCCACGCCGTGCAGCGGCGTAAAGCCCCATGGGTCCCCCTGGTTCACGCTGGCAGGGTCGCGGGCCAGGAGACGTTCCACCGCTGCGCGGTCATTGAACACGGCGGCGTCGTACAGCGTGGCGCGGTGCACTGACTTGGCGGCACCGGTCTGGGGCAGCACGGGCAACGCGATCATGGCAAGCACACAGCAGCAGACCGCCTGGCGGATGGTGAATCGGGCTTGCATGGATGGGGGCGGAAGACCTGGAACGGTGGAACAGTTCGTTGGCAGGATGCAGGTGAATGCAGGGCCGAAAAAAATGGCTGCCGGATCGCTCGGGCAGCCATTTCGAGAATAGGTGTCTGCGGTATTGCTACCGGACCCTCATCCTGAACCGGGGGTTCAGGTGGGCGAGGGCAGCCAGGTGTTGGGTTCATCTGACGCGAGATGATCACGCTCCCCTGGCGATGTACCAAGCCCGTGCTCGTTGAGCATTGGTTCAAGGAAATATAAGACCCGGCGGCACCGCAGACACCTTTATTGTAGGCGCTGAAAATGCCCTTTGCAGCCGTTAGGCGATGTAAAGAAAATCTCCAGAATGTGTGCCGCTGATAGCGTGCGGCGCGGCGCTTTCTGGCCTTACAGCAGCCGACCGTCTTCGCCCAGGGCCTGGTCCAGGCGCTGCACCAGGCTTTGCAGGCGCAGGGCCTCGTCCGCATCGGGCGGCAGCAGCGATTCCTGCACGCCGCTGGCGCTGCGCTGCGGCGGGGGCGCCGGCATGTCGTCGCCCATCGCCATGGGGGTGGCCATGGGCACGGGGTGGGGGTGGTCGGCCGCCTCGGCGAGGTCGGCGGCTTCGCGGTCGGCGATCTCGAAGGCGAGGTTCAGGGCGGCCAGCACCGCGATGCGTTCACGGGCACGCACCTTGCCGGCATCGCGGATGCGGGTCATGGCGGTGTCCACACGCTCCACGGCATCGAGCAGGCGGCTCTCGTGCCCCTCGGGGCAACTGAGCAGGTAGCTTTGCTGCAGGATCTGCACCTCGATTTGCTTCATGCGGCGTCTTTCGCGGGAGGGGCCTGGGGCAGGCGCTCGAGCAGGGCGTCCACACGCGAGCGCGCTGCGCTCAGGCGGGATTTGAGGGAGTCGCGCTCCTGGGTGAGTGCGGCCACCTGCTCGGACAGCAGGGCGTTGGTGCGCTGCAGTTCGGCGTGGCGCACCAAGAGCCGCTCCACGCGCTCGGCGATCTGGTCAGTGGTCGATGGTGTTGTTGCCATACAGCCACCGATTGTAGGACGGCGGGTTGTAAACGGTCGTAAAATCACCGGGTTGGTGCTCGCGGTGTGGTTCACATGCTGCAGTTCAACGGGAAGCAGGGAGGTGGCGCCACGCATGGCGCGCCGAGCCTGCGCTGCCCCCGCAACGGTCAGCGGACGAAGCCTTCGGGCTTCTCTCTCCAGCCACATGCCACTGGGTGCCTTGAACAAGCACCTGGGAAGGCGTTGGGGAGTGTTCCGCCAGCCCGGATACCGGCCAACACGGTGGTTGCATGCGCCCTGGATTACAGGGCGTGCGCAGCCGTATCACCCATTTCGCTGGCGGGAGGCCGGCACGGGTTTGTTTGCTGACGATTCGCCCCATGAAAATCCGTACCCCCCGTGCGTGCCTTGCTGCGTCCATCGCCAAGCCCCTGTGCCTGCGTCCCGCCCTGGTGGCCTTGGCTGTGCTCGGCGCCTGCGCCGCTCAGGCCCAGCAGGCCGGTGCCAACGGATCTGTGCTGCTGGCGCAGAACCTGCGCGCGCCTTCGCTGAGCGAAACCGTGGTGACCGCCACGCGCACGCCGCAGCCCCTGTCCGACCTGGTGGCCGACGTGACCGTGATCGACCGCCAGACCATCGAGACCAGCGGCGCCACCGGCCTGGCCGATGTGCTGGCGCGCGTGCCGGGCATCGAGATCTCGCGCAACGGCGGGCCCGGCACCACCACGGGTGTGTTCCTGCGCGGTGCGGAGTCGCGCTTCACGGCCGTCTACATCGACGGTGTGCGCATGGACTCGCAGTCCACCGGCGGCGCGGCGTGGGAGTCGATCCCGCTGGCGCAGATCGACCGCATCGAAGTGCTGCGCGGCCCGGCCGGCGCGGTGTATGGCTCCGACGCCATGGGCGGCGTGGTGCAGATCTTCACCAAGCGGGGCGAGCAGGGCGTGGCGCCCTACGTCGGCATCGGTTTTGGCAACCACGGCACACGCAAGGCCGAGGCCGGCGTGAGCGGTGCCAGCGGCTCCATCGACTACGCCTTCGGCATCGCACGCGAGGAGAGCAAGGGCTTCAACGCCCGTACCATCGCCACGCAGAACCCCGACCGCGACGGCTACGAAAGCACCTCGGCCAGTGCCCGCGTGGGCCTGCAGGTCAACGCCACGCACCGGCTGGAAGCCACGCTGCTCGCCAACGACCTGGACAGCGGCTACGACAGCGGCCTGGGCCGGGACGACCGCAACCAGCACCAGCTGCACGCCCTGGGGCTGAACTGGCAGGCGCAGTGGACCCCGCAGTACAAGACGCGTGTGCAGATCACCGACTCACGCGACGAGTACCAGACCACGCCTTCCTTCTACCTGACCGAAACCCGCCTGCGCGGCTACCTGTTCCAGAACGAATGGCGCCAGGGCCCGCACCTGGTGACGGCGGCGCTGGAGCGCCGCGAAGACCGCCTGGAAAACGCCCCCATCGACCGCAAGCGCTCGCAGGACGCGCTGGCGCTGGGCTACGGCTATACCGCCGGTGCCCACACGCTGCAGGCCAATGTTCGCCACGACTCGGACAGCGAGTTCGGCGGCAAGGGCACGGGCAGCCTGGCCTATGGCTATACCTTTGCACCCCAGTGGCGCGCCACGGCATCGGTGGGCACGGCCTTCCGTGCGCCCACGCTGTACCACCGTTTCAGCGAGTACGGCACGGGCCGCCTGAACCCCGAGAGCAGCCGCAATGCCGAGCTGGGCCTGCGCTGGGCGCAGGCATCGAGCAGCTTCTCGGTCACCGCCTACCGCAACCGCGTGCAGGACCTGATCGTCTTCGGCCCCGCCGGGCGCTGCCCCTCCACGCAAGGCTGCTATGCGAACGTGGCGCGCGCCGAATACAAGGGCGTGACCTTCGCCGGCTCCTACCGCCTGGGCAGCGTGCAGCTGCGCGGTTCGCTCGACCTGCAGAACCCGCGCGACCTCGATACCGGCAAGATGCTGGCGCGCCGCGCCAAGCGCCACGGCACCCTGGGCGCCGACACGCAGTTGGCCGGCTGGACCGTGGGCGCCGAGGTGCAGGCCTCGGGCCGCCGTTTCGACACCGTGGCCAACACCTTTGTGCTGGGCGGCTACAGCCTGTTCAACCTGTATGCCAGCACCCGCATCGCACGCGACTTCACGCTGACCGCGCGCCTGGACAACGCGGCCGACAAGACCTACGAGCTGGCACGCACCTACGCCACCCCGGGCCGCACGGTCTATGTGGGCGTGAAGTGGGCGCCGCAGTAAGCGCACGGATAACGAGAGAGAGCAGGGAGAGAAGCAGGAAGATGGTCACCCCGACACGCTGTCCGGCGATATTGATCGCCGCCCCGGCATCGGGCCAGGGCAAGACCACCGTCACCGCGGCCCTGGCGCGCCTGCACGCGCGCCAGGGCCGGCGGGTGCGGGTGTTCAAGTGTGGCCCGGACTTCCTCGACCCGCACTGGCTCCAGCTCGCCAGCGGCGCACCCGTGCACCAGCTCGACCTGTGGATGAACGGCGAAGCCGATTGCGCGCAGCGCCTGCACGCGGCCGCGCAGGAGAGCGACCTGATCCTCATTGAAGGCGTCATGGGCCTGTTCGACGGCACGCCGAGTGCGGCCGACCTGGCGCAGCGCTTTGGCGTGCCCGTGCTGGCGGTGGTCGATGCCTCCGCCATGGCGGGTACCTTCGGCGCGCTGGCCTTTGGCCTGCGCCACTACCGCGTTGGCCTGCCCTGGGCCGGCGTGCTGGCCAACCGCGTGGGCTCGGCGCGCCATGCCGACATGCTGCGCGATGGCTTGCAGGATGCCGATGACTGGATGGGCGCGCTGATGCGCGTGGCAGCCGGTGATGGGGCCGCCAAGGCATCGGCCCCGCTGCTGCCCGAACGCCACCTGGGCCTGGTGGTGGCGCATGAGCTGCACGATGCCCTGCAGCGCCTGGATGCGGCGGCCGATGCGCTGGCCGCCACGCCACTGGGCCAGATGGGCCTGGACGAGCTGCAGCGCTGGGCGGTGGATTTCCCGGCCCCCGCAGCGACGCCTGTGGCACCGCTGCTCGCCGGTCGCACCGTGGCCGTGGGGCGCGACGAGGCCTTCTGCTTCATCTACGCGGCCAACCTGCAGTGCCTCGCGCAGATGGGCGCCAAGGTGGTGTTCTTCTCGCCGCTGCACGATGCCGCGCTGCCCGCCTGCGATGCCGTATGGCTGCCCGGCGGCTACCCCGAGCTGCATGCCGCCACCATCGCAGCCAACACCGCCATGCAAGCCAGCCTGCGCACCCATATGGCGGCAGGCAAGCCGCTGTGGGCAGAATGCGGAGGCATGATGGCGCTGTTCGAATCCATCACCCTGGCCGATGGCACGCAGCACCCGCTGTGGGGCCTGCTGCCCGGCCGCGTGGCCATGCAAAAGCGCCTGGCCGCGCTGGGCCCGCAGCACCTCATGGTGGCGGGCCACACGCTGCGCGGCCATACCTTCCATTACTCCACCGCGCAGAGCACGGCGCCCGTGGTGGGCCGCACGGCGCGCCCGCAGGCGCTGCCTGCACCCGATGCCGGTGAGGCGCTGTACCGCCAGGGCAGCATCCACGCGAGCTACTTCCATGCCTGGTTCGCGTCCGCCCCCGCTGCGGTGGCGCATCTGCTGGGCGGGGAGGGCGTGCCTGCATGACGACCCTGCCATCCATCACCACCACCGAGTTCATCCTGGGTGGCCAAAAGAGCGGCAAGTCGCGCCGCGCCGAGCTGATCGCGCGCGACTGGCTGGCCCGGTCCCCTGCGCACAGCGCAGTGCTGGTCGCCACGGCCCAGCCCTGGGACGAGGAGATGCGCCAGCGCATCGCCCGCCACCAGCGCGACCGTACCGAGCGCGTGCCCGGCCTGGCCACCGAAGAGGAGCCGCGCGACCTGGCCGCCGCGCTGCACCGGCATGCCAACGCCACGACCCTGGTGGTGGTCGACTGCCTGACCCTGTGGCTCACCAACTGGACCATGCCCGCCGGCGCCGAGACCATGGGCCTGCAGGAGCGTGAGGCTTTGGCGCGCGACTGGACTGCCCAGCGCCAGCACTTCCTTACCGCCCTGCAGCAAGCCCCTGGCCCGGTGGTTCTGGTGGGCAACGAAATCGGCCTGGGCGTCATTCCCCTGGGGCGCGAGGTGCGCGCTTTCGTCGATGCACTGGGCGCGCTCAACCAGCAGGTGGCCGAGGTGTGCCCGCGCGTGACCCTGATGGCGGCCGGGCTGCCTCTGGCCCTGAAAGAACCCTTGAAAGCACCGCGCTGATGACCCCAACCCCCGTGCGCCGCATCCTGTGGGTGATCGCCATCATTGCCGTGCTGGGCCTGCTCATGGCGGGCCTGGCGCAGGCGCAGCCGGTGCAGGTGACGGACGACCGCGGCCGCACCGTGACGCTGGCCCAGCCGCCGCAGCGCATCGTCTCGCTGCTGCCCTCGCTGACCGAAAGCGTCTGCGAACTCGACCAATGCCACCGCCTGGTGGGGGTGGACCGCTATTCCAACTGGCCCGAGTCGGTCGCCAGACTGCCCAAGCTGGGTGGCGGCATCGATCCGAGCATCGAGGCCATCGTGGCCGTGAAGCCCGACGTGGTGCTGCTGGCCATGAGTTCGCGCGCCAGCGAGCGGCTCGAAGCCCTGGGCCTCAAGGTCGTGGTGCTGGAGCCCAAGACCCATGCCGACGTGCGCCGCGTGCTCGGCGTGGTGGGCCAGGTGCTGGGTGTGCCGAAGGCCGAGGGCGCTGACCGGCTGTGGCGCGTGATCGATGCGGCCGTGCAGGCGGCGGCCCAGTCGCTGCCGCCCAGGGCGCGTGGCACGCGCGTGTACTTCGAGGTGAGCCGCGGGCCGTATGCGGCCAGCGAGGCATCGTTCATCGGCGAATCGCTCACGCGCCTGGGCGTGCGCAATGTGGTGCCGGCCTCTCTCGGGCCCTTCCCGCGCCTGAACCCTGAATACGTGGTGCGTGCCAATCCCGACGTGCTGATGATCGGCAACAGCAGCATGCAGGCCATGGTGCAGTACCCCGGCTGGGCCACCCTGCGCGCCGTGCGCGAGAACCGCGTGTGCGTGTTCGGCCCTGGCGACGCCGAAGTGGTGGTGCGACCCGGCCCGCGCATGGCCGAGGCGGCGCGCATCATGGCGCGCTGCCTGACGGAAAAAGCGAAATGACTGCCGCGAAGACCTTGGTCCCCACGGCCGCCGGCCGGCGCCGCGCCGCCTGGTGCGCGCTGTGGCTGGGCCTGGCCAGCGTGCTGCTGCTGGTGCTGGGCACCGCCGTGGGCAGCACCGGGCTGGAGAGCCTGGTACACATGGGCGACGACCCGGTGGCGCGCCAGATCGTCTGGGACATCCGCCTGCCGCGCACCCTGGGCGCCTGGCTGGCCGGTGCGCTGCTGGGCCTGGCCGGCGCGGTGGCGCAGGGCCTGTTCCGCAACCCGCTGGCCGATCCGTACCTGCTGGGCAGCGCCTCGGGCGCGGCCCTGGGCGGCGCGGTGGCCATGGCCATGTTCGGCGTGTCGCCCGTGGCCGCGCAGTGGATCGCGCGCATCGGCATCACCGGCATGGCCTTCCTCGGCGCAGCCGGTGCCGTGGTGCTCACGCTGGTGCTGGCCAAGGGCGTGCAGCACACGCTGCGCCTGCTGCTGGCCGGCGTGATCGTGGGCGTGGTGCTGGGCGCACTGCGCGACCTGGTGGAGCTGGCCTCGCCCGACATCCTGCAGGCCATGCAGGCCTTCATCCTGGGCAGCACGGCCTTCGTCGGCTGGATTGCCTGCGCGTTGATGGGCGCGGCCTGGGCCCTGTGCGCGCTGCTGGCCTGGGTGCTGGCGCGCGCGCTCGACGGCCTCACGCTGGGCGAGTCCACCGCCGCCAGCCTGGGCCTGCCGCTCGGGCCCATGCGTGCCGGCCTGGTGGCCGCCATGGCGCTGGCCACCGGCACCGCCGTGGCGCAGACCGGGCTGATCGCTTTTGTCGGCCTGGCGGCGCCGCACCTGGTGCGCTCCATGGTGCGCGTGACGCACGAGCGGCACATTTTGCTGTCCAGCCTCATGGGCGCGGTGCTGCTGCTGGCCGCCGACATTCTGGCGCGCTGGATGCTGGCGCCGCAGGAGCTGCCCGTGGGCGTTCTCACCGCGGCGCTGGGCGGCACCTACCTGCTGTGGCTGATGCACCGGCGCACCGCGCACGGGGGCGGCCTGTGAAGGGCATTGCGCTCAGCGCCCACCACATCACCGCGCGCGTGGGCGGGGTACAGGTGCTGCACGGCATCGACCTGCACCTGCCCGAGGGCCGCTGGACGAGCATCGTCGGGCCCAACGGCGCGGGCAAGTCCACCTTGCTCAAGGTGCTGGCCGGCCTGTTGCCGCGCGGCCATGTCGATGGCCATGTGGCGCTGCTCGGCCGCATGCTCAGCCAGGTGCCGGCCCGTGAGCGCGCCCGCCAGCTGTCATGGCTGGGCCAGAACGAGGGCTCGGCCGACGATCTGACGAGCTACGACGTGGCCATGCTCGGCCGCCTGCCGCACCAGCCCTGGCTGGCCCCGCCGTCGCCCGCCGACCATGCCGCCGTGGAGCAGGCCCTGCGCACGACCCAGGCCTGGGACTGGCGCGACCGCCCCCTGTCGCAGCTCTCAGGCGGCGAGCGCCAGCGCGTGCTGCTGGCCCGCGCCTTGGCCGTGCAGGCCCAGGTGCTGCTGATGGACGAACCCCTGGCCAACCTCGACCCGCCGCACCAGACCGACTGGCTGCACACCGTGCGTGCCCTGGTCGCTGCCGGCAACACAGTGGTCAGCGTGCTGCATGAGGTGTCGCTGGCCCTGCAGGCCGACGATCTGGTGGTGATGGCCCAGGGCCGCATCACCCACCAGGGGGGTTGTGATGAGCCTGTCACCCACCGCGCGCTGGAAGCCGTTTTCGACAACCGCATCGCGGTGCACGCGCTGCTGGGGCAGTGGGTGGCCTTGCCGCGCTGATCGCTGTTTTTTGTTTTCTCTCTTTCATTTGTTTTAACCAAGGAGCCGTGCCATGCACATCGAACCCGGGCTGGTGGATACCACCAAGATCTTCCTGAGCTATGCCACGGGCGCCACGGCGCTGCTGTACGCCGGCAAGCTGGCGCTCGACATGGTGAAGAAAGAGGGCCCCTTGGCCCTGCTGGCACGCTCGGTCTTCACGATCGCGCTGGTGTTTGCGTTCTTCGAGCTGCTGCCGCACCACCCGGTGGGGGTGTCCGAGGTGCACCTGATTCTGGGCACCACCTTGCTGTTGCTGTTCGGCGCTGCGCCTGCCTGCATCGGTCTGGCTGGGGGTCTGCTGATCCAGAGCGTGTTCTTTGCGCAGCAGGATCTGCCGCAGTACGGGATGAATGTCACCACCTTGCTGGTGCCGTTGTTCGCGACGGCGGCGATTGCCAAGCGCATCGTGCCGGAAAGCATGGCGTATGTGGACATGACGTATGCGCAGACGTTCAAGCTGTCGGTGGCGTACCAGGGTGGGATCGTGGTGTGGGTGGCGTTCTGGGCTATCTACGGAGCGGGTGTTGGCTCTGCGAATCTGGAGAGCATTGCCACGTTCGGGGCTGCCTATATGACGGTGGTGTTGTTGGAGCCGCTGGTGGATCTGGGGGTGCTGGCGGCGGCCAAGGCGTTGCGTCGTCTGGAGGGGTCTTCATTCGTTGAGCGCCGGTTGCACCAGGCGGCTTGAGGTTTTTTGGTTGTGGTTGCTGCTGTTTCTTTGCCGAGGGCGGAGGCCGGGATGTGCGCCCGGCGGCGCACCTACTTTCTTTTGCGTCGCCAAAAGAAAGTAGGCAAAGAAAAGGCGACCCCCAGTCTGCGTCCCCCATTCGCCCTGCCGGGCGAATGGGGGCAACCTGCGATGCTCGGAACTGGGGTGGTGCCGCAGAACTCGCTGCGTTCTTCGAACTCCGCTCAAACAGCTGCGGCAAGTCAGATCACGAAGCGTGTGTGTCCTTCGGCACACACGCCCACCCCAGCTCCTGCGCTTCTCGGCGCAGCCAGCAGGGGTGGGGAGCGGGGACCACACGGCTGCTGCTTCGCAGCTACGCCGGGTGTCGGTGACGCGCTTCGCGCTGCCGACAGGCCGAAGCGCAGCGAGGCAAATGGGGCCGAGCAAAGCGATGGCCCGAGTGGAGCCCGTTTCCACCCCCTTCTGACCGTGCCGAGAAGCGCAGGGCCTGGGGTGAGCGCGTGCCGAAGGACACGCGCATCGTTGTCTAGCTTGCCGCAGCTGTTTGAGCGGAGTTCGAAGAACGCAGCGAGTTCTGCGGCACACCCCAGGACCGAGCATCGCAGGCTGCCCCCTCGCCCCTCGGGCGAGGGGGACACGGGCAGCGGGGTCGCCTTTCTTTTGGGTACTTTTCTTTGGCGAAGCAAAGAACAAGTACCTCGGCCGCCGGGCCGAGACCCGGCTCCCGCCCGTAGCACGAGCAAGCAGCAACCAAGACCACCGGCAGAGCAGAGAAATGCAAATCGAATCTCCCCCCATCCTCCGCGACACCCCCAAACCCCAAGGCGAACGCCGAGGATTGGTCCTCGTCCACACCGGCACCGGCAAAGGCAAAAGCACCGCCGCCTTCGGCCTCGCCATCCGAGCCCACGGCCGCGGCAAAAAAGTCAAGATCTACCAGTTCATGAAAGTGCCCACCGCAAGGTTCGGCGAGCACCGCCTGTTCGAACAACTGGGCATCCCCATCGAAGGCCTGGGTGACGGCTTCAGCTGGAAGAGCCGCGACCTGGACCACTCCGCGCAACTGGCGTTGGACGGCTGGGCCAAGGCCGAGGCCACCATCCGCGCGGGCGAGCACTTCATGGTGGTGCTCGACGAAATCATGTACCCGCTGCGCTACGGGTGGATCCCGCTCGAATCCATCCTGGCCTGCCTGCGCGAGCGCCCGCCACATGTGCACGTGGTGCTCACCGGCCGCAACGCGCCGGCCGAGCTGATCGAGCTGGCCGATACGGTGACCGAGATGACGCTCGTCAAGCACCACTTTAAGGCCGGCGTGCCCGCCCAGCGCGGGATCGAGGACTGATCGATGGGTTCCTCCCTGTCGATGTCCATGCCGGTCGCAAGGTCCCGCTCGGCGCCCGCGCTGGCCGTGCTCGGCCTGCTGGGCGGTCTGGCGGCTCCCCTGGCACAAGCACAGGCACCGCAGCAGCACCGCATCGTCACGCTCTCCCCCTCGCTCACCGAGGCGGTGTGTGCCCTGGGCCACTGCGCCGAGCTGGTGGGCACCGACCGCTATTCGAGCTGGCCCCGCACCGTCGCCAAGCTGCCCAAGGTGGGCGGCCTGCAGGATGCGCAGATCGAGCGCATCGTGGCGCTTCGGCCCGACATGGTGCTGCTGGGCCCGCGCAGCCGGGCGGGGGATCGCCTCTCGGCCCTGGGCGTGCCGGTGCAGGTGTTCGATGCGCGCACGCATGCCGACCTCAAGCGCATGCTGGTCAGCGTGGGCCAATCGCTGGGCGAGTCCGCGCGCGCGGCCGAACTGGTGGCGCGCATCGAGCGCGAGCTCGACGCCGCCGCGCGGCGCGTGCCGGCCCATTTGCGCGGGCGCAGTGTGTATGTCGAGGTGGGCGTGGGCCCCACGGCGGCCAGCGCGGCCAGCTTCATCGGCGAGACGATCGCGCGCCTGGGGCTGGTGAACATCGTGTCCGGCGACATGGGGCTGTTCCCGCGTGTCAATTCCGAGATGGTGGTGCGCCGTGGGCCGGACCTGGTCATCGGACCGCAGACCACCTTGTTCAACCTGGCCGAACGCCCCGGCTGGGCCGGCATGCAGGCGCTGCGCCAGCACCAGGTCTGCCAGCTCGATGCCGACCGCATGGACCTGCTCTCGCGCCCCGGCCCGCGCCTGGGCGAAGCGGCGCACATGCTGGTCGATTGCCTTCTCGGGCTCCCGCAAGTTCTGCGTTGATTCGCACCACCTTACTTCCCCATTTTTCTGACTGGAGATTCCTTCCATGCAAGTCCACAAGATTCCCGCCACCATCGTCACCGGCTTTCTGGGCAGCGGCAAGACCACGCTGCTGCGCCACCTGTTGACCAACGCGCAGGGCAAGCGCATCGCCGTCATCGTCAACGAGTTCGGCGAACTGGGCATCGACGGCGAGCTGCTGCGCAGCTGCGGCATCGGCTGCGACGAGAATGGCGTGGAGAACGGCCAGCTGTTCGAGCTGGCCAACGGCTGCCTGTGCTGCACCGTGCAGGAAGAGTTCGCGCCCGTGATGGAACTGCTGGCCGCACGCCGCGACCAGATCGACCACCTGGTCATCGAGACCTCGGGCCTGGCGCTGCCCAAGCCGCTGGTGCAGGCCTTCCAGTGGCCGGCGCTGCGCAACGTGTTCACGGTCGACTCGGTGATCACCGTGGTCGACGCGCCCGCCGTGGCCGCCGGCCAATTCGCCGACGACCCCGTCGCGGTGGACGCCCAGCGCCGCGCCGACGAGAACCTGGACCATGAATCGCCCCTGCACGAGCTGTTCGAGGACCAGCTGGCCACCGCCGACCTGGTGGTGCTGCACAAGACCGACGGCCTGACCGCCGAAGACCTGGCCCGCGTGGAAGCCATCGTGCGCGGCGAGACACTGCCGGGAGTGAAGTTCGTACACGCCCAGCATGGCCGCATCGACCCCAGCGTGCTGCTGGGCCTGGGCCGCGCGGTGGAGGACGTGATCGACGCGCGCAAGACCCACCACGACGAGGAAGAGGACCACGACCACGACGAGTTCGAGTCGGTCCACGTCACGCTCGACGTGGCCGACCGCGGCCGCCTGGTGGAGGCCCTGGTCGCCCTGGTGCAGCGCCACGAGATCTACCGCATCAAGGGCTTCGTGGCCCTGCCGGGCGCGGCCATGCGCCTGGTGGTGCAGGGCGTGGGCCAGCGCTTCGACAGCCATTTCGACCGCGCGTGGCGCGAAGGCGACCTGCGCGCCACGCGCCTGGTGGTGATCGGCGACCACCTGGACGCCGCGGCCCTGCAGGCCGAGTTGCAATCGGCCTTGGCCGAGCCCGCAGCCACCACCGTCTGAGGCATCCACACCATGCATCTGCTTTCCACGCGACCTGGTGGCTACGTCGAGGACGGGGGCCAGGGCCTGGTGCGCGTGGAGCAGACGCCCGGCGACATCGTCATCCTGAGCGCGGCCGACACCACGCTGTCGCTGCTGTCCGACGCGGCGGCCAGCCTGGGCGAGGGCTTTCCCCGCGTGCGCCTGGCCAACCTGATGTGGCTGCGCCAGCCTGCGTCCACCGACATGTACGTGGACGACGTGCTGCGCCATGCGCGCGTGGTCGTCATCGACCACCTGGGCAGCCCCAGCGACTGGGCCTATGTGGTCGAGCAGGCGATGTCGCTGGCCGGCAAGCGCGGCCAGTGGCTGGCGCTGTTCTCGGGCGACAACGTCGAAGACCCGCAGCTCTTGATGCGCAGCACCGCCAGCCCCGAGGACTGCCACCAGCTGTGGCGCTGCCTGCGCGAGGGCGGGCGCGACAACGCACTGGCTTTCTTCGCATTGATCGGCCATGCGGCCTTCGGCATCGGCCCGCGCCCGCCGCCGCCCCGGCCATTGCCGCCGGTGATGGCCTACACGCCGGCCGCCGCCGCGCCCTGGGTGCCGGGTGCGCCGGTGGCGATGCTGGTGTTTTACCGCGCCCACCTGCAGTCGGGCAACACGGCGGTGTTCGATGCCATGCAGGCAGCGCTGGCGCAGGCCGGGCTCAACACCCTGGCCGTGGCGGTCGATTCGCTCAAGAACCCCGATAGCCTGGCCGCGCTGCAGGGCATGGCCGCAGAGCAAGGCGTGGGCGTGGTGCTCAATGCCACGAGCTTTGCCGTGGCCTCCATCGATGGCAGTGACGACGAGGAGGCAACGGCGGTCGCCCTGGCCGGCGATGCGCCGGTGCTGCAGCTCATCACCGCCGGCTGCTCGCAAGAGCAGTGGCAGGCCGACCCGCATGGCCTGGCGCCGCGCGACCTGGCCATGCAGGTGGTGCTGCCCGAGGTGGACGGGCGCATTGGGGCCCGCGCCATCAGCTTCAAGGGCCTGGCGTGGCGCTGCGAGCGCACTGAGGTCGATGTGGTGCGCTACCAGCCTGAGCCCGAGCGCATTGCCTTCGTGGCCGAGCTGGCGCGCCGCTGGTGCGTGCTGCGCAGCAAGCCGCATGTGGGCAAGCGCGTGGCGCTCATCCTGGCCAACTACCCCAACGACGACGCGCGTCTGGCCAATGGCGTGGGGCTCGATACACCGGCCTCCACCGTGCTCATCTTGCAGGCGCTGCGCGATGCGGGTTACACCACCGGCGAGTTGCCCGAGGGCGGTGACGCGCTGATCGCGCAGCTGGTGGAAGGCGTGACCAACAACCTCGATGCCAACGCCGACCGCCCCGCAGGCCAGAGCCTGGCCATGGCCGACTACCTGGCGGACTTCGCCGCGCTGCCACAGGCCAGCCAGGACGCGGTGAACGCCCTGTGGGGCCCGCCCGGCGCAGACCCCATCGTGCGCAGCGGCCGCTTCATGGTGCCGGGAATTCGCCTGGGCAACATCTTCGTGGGCATACAGCCTGCGCGCGGCCGCGACCTGGACCTGGTGGCCAGCTACCACGATGCCGACCTGGTGCCCACGCACGGCTACCTGGCCTTCTACTTCTGGCTGCGCCGCGTGTTTGCGGTGGACGCCGTGGTCCACGTGGGCAAGCACGGCAACCTCGAATGGCTGCCGGGCAAGAGCGTGGCGCTGGGCGCCGCCTGCTGGCCCGATGCCATCCTGGGCCCGCTGCCGCACCTGTACCCCTTCATCGTCAACGACCCGGGCGAGGGCAGCCAGGCCAAGCGGCGCACGCAGGCCGTCATCATCGACCACCTGATGCCCGCGCTCACGCGCGCCGAGACCTATGGCCCGCTGCAGCAGCTCGAGCGGGCGATGGACGAATACTACGAGGCCCTGTCGCTCGACCCGCGCCGCGCCAAACTGCTGCGCCAGAGCATCCTCGACCAGGTGCTGCAGCACCGGCTGCACCAGGAGCTGGGCTTTGCGCCACCGGCCGACGACGCGCAGCGCGAAGCCCTGCTCGGCCGGCTCGACGCCTACCTGTGCGAGATCAAGGAGTCGCAGATCCGCGACGGCCTGCACATCCTGGGCCGCTCGCCGCGGGATCGCCAGCGCACCGACACGCTGGTCGCGCTGGCGCGCTTTCCGGGTGGTTCGGCGCCGGGGCAGGGCAGCTTGCTGGTGGCGCTGGCGCGCGACCTGGACCTCACCGACTTCGACCCGTTGAATCCCGAATGGGCTGCCCCCTGGACCGGCCCGCGCCCCGAGGTGCTGCAGGCCCTGGCCGACGAGCCCTGGCGCCATGTGGGCCACACGCGCGAGCGGCTCGAAAAACTGGCTGCGCAATGCGTAGAGCAGCACCTGGCGGTGGACGGCGCGGGCCGCATCGTGGGCCCGCCCATGGATGCAGCGCAGTGGCCGCGCAGCGCACAGGTGCTGGCGCGCATGCGCGCGGTGCTGGCACCCCGGCTCGATGCCTGCGGCCCGAACGAGATGGCCCAGCTGCTGCGCGGCCTGGCGGGCCGCTTCGTGCCGCCGGGGCCCAGCGGTGCGCCCTCGCGCGGCCGGCCCGACGTGCTGCCCACGGGCCGCAACTTCTACTCAGTGGACACGCGCGCCGTGCCCACGCCCACGGCCTACGGCATGGGCGCGCTGGCAGCCGACCGCGTGGTGGAGCGCCACCTGCAGGACCATGGCAGCTTTCCCACGGCCGTGGGCCTGTCGGTCTGGGGCACCAGCACCATGCGCACGGGCGGCGAGGACATCGGCCAGGCGTTTGCCTTGCTGGGTGTGCGCCCGAAATGGGCGCCCGGCAGCCACCGCGTGGTGGACATCGAGGTGCTGCCCATGGCGATACGCAACCGCCCGCGCATCGACGTGACGCTGCGCGTCTCGGGGTTCTTTCGCGATGCCTTCCCGGGCGTGATCGACCTGTTCGACACGGCCGTGCGCGCCGTGGCTGCCATCCCCGAGGACGACGAGCCCGACGACGTGAACCCCATCCGCGCCCGCGTGCGGCGTGAGGCGGCCGAGAGCGAGGCCAGCGGCATGGCCGCCGAGGACGCCGAGCGCCGCGCCACCTGGCGCGTGTTCGGCCCGCGCCCCGGCGGCTATGGCGCAGGACTGCAGGAGGTGATGGCGAGCGGGCGATGGAGCACTTCGGACGACCTGGCCCAGGCCTACCTGCGTGCGGGCGCCTTCGCCTACGGCCAGGGTGGGCACGGCGAGGCGGCGCGCGCCGCCTTCGAGCAGCGCCTGGCGGCGGTGGACGCGGTGCTGCACAACCAGGACAACCGTGAGCACGACATCCTCGACTCGGACGACTACTACCAGTTCCAGGGCGGCATGGCCGCGGCCGTGCAGCACCTGGCCGGCGCACCGGCCGCGCTGTACCACGGCGACTTCAGCACGCCAGGGGTGCCGCGCATCCGCACGCTGAGCGAAGAGGTCGCGCGCGTGGTGCGCGCTCGCGCCGTCAACCCCAAGTGGATCGATGGCGTCAAGCGCCATGGCTACAAGGGCGCGTTCGAGATGGCGGCCACGGTGGACTACCTGTTCGCCTTCGACGCGACCGCCGGCGTGGTGGGCGACCACCAGTACGCGCTGGTGGCCGACGCCTACCTGCACGACGACGCCACGCGCGATTTTCTGCAACAGCACAACCCGCTGGCCCTGCGCGGCATCGGCGAGCGTTTGCTCGAAGCCATGCAGCGCGGCCTGTGGGCCGAGCCCGGCGAGCACCGCGAGCGCATCGAGCAGCATCTGCTGGAGCTCGAACACCGTCTCGAAACCCAGGGCGAAGGACCCTTGCCATGACCGCTTTTTCTGTGTCCCCTGTGCCCGCCACCGCATTCCCCTTCACCGCCCTGGTAGGCCACGAGGCCCTGCAGCGCGCGCTGCTGCTGGCCGCCATCGACCCCGGCATGGGGGGGGTGCTCATCAGCGGCCCGCGCGGCACGGCCAAGTCCACCTCGGCGCGCGCGCTGGCGGCTCTACTGCCCGATGCGCCCTTCGTCACACTGCCCCTGGCGGCCAGCCTGGAGCAACTGGTGGGCACGCTGAACATCGAAGACGTGCTGCGCGACGGCCAGGTGCGCCTGGCGCCCGGCCTGGTGGCGCGCGCGCACGGCGGCGTGCTCTATGTGGACGAGGTCAACCTGCTGCCCGATGCGCTCGTGGATTCGCTGCTCGACGTGGCCGCGAGTGGCGTGAACACGGTGGAGCGCGACGGCGTGTCGCACCAGCATGCGGCGCGCTTTGTGCTGGTGGGCACCATGAACCCCGAGGAGGGCGAGCTGCGCCCGCAACTGCTCGACCGTTTCGGCCTGTCGGTGGCCCTGCACAACCCGGCCGATGCGGCGCAGCGCCAGGCCATCGTGCGCGCCCGCCTGGCCTTCGATGCCGACCCCGCGGCCGTGGTGGCGCGGCATGCCGCTGCGCAGGCCGAACTGGCCGCGGCGGTGGCCAGCGCCCGCGCCGCGCTGGCGGCCCTGGAATGGACCGACGCCGTGGTGCAGCATGCCGCCGACCTGGCCCTGGCCGCCGGGGTGGATGGCATTCGCGCCGACCTGGTGATGCTGCGCGCCGCACGCGCGCTGGCCGCGCTGCAGCAATCCGGCAGCGTGGGCCTGGCGCATGTGGATGCCGTGGCCGAGCTGGCACTGTCGCACCGCCGCACGGAGAGCAACGCCGGCGCGGCGCCACCGCCTGGCGCCACGCAGCCGCCGCCTTCTTCATCGACGAAACCATCGCCTGCAGGCGGGCAGGGCCCTGCCTCGTCGCAGAACGCGCCCGAGGGCGACTGGGGCGCCCTGCCGCCCGAGCCGCAGGCCATGGCGCGCGTGCGCAGCACGGGGGCATGGCCACCAAAAAAAGCCTGAGCCACCCCGGCCCGCGCTCGCTTAAGACCAACAAGGCAAGCGCAGGCTGGAGGTGGCAAGCCCCCCGCAATGCCTGGCTGCGCACGCCGCAGGCCGTGGCCCGGCCCGCCGACCCCGAGGGTGCGGGCATCGCCTGGCTGCCCACGCTGGTGGCCAAGGGCCCGGCGCGCCTGCAGGCCGCGCATCTGCGCCGCCAACCTGCCAGCGCCGTGCAGCCCTGCCTGCACCTGATCTCGCTCGATACCTCGGGCTCCATGCGCCAGGGCGGGCGCCTGGCGTGGGCCAAGGGCTATGCCGCGCGCTTGATCGAGCAGGCCGCGCGGGCCGGCGACCATGTGGCCCTGCTGTGCTTTGGCGGCCAGGGCGTGCAGCTGCTGCTGCCCCCCGGCCCCGCGCGCATGGCTGGCACGGCCCGCGTGCGCCCGCTGGGCGGCGGTGGCGGCACGCCCCTGGCGGCGGGCCTGGCCGAGGCCGAGCGCCTGCTGCGCGCCACGCGGCGCCGGCGCGGCGCGGTCGCTCCGTCGTGCCTGTGGCTGCTGACCGATGGCCGCACGCTGGAGCAGCCCGCCGCCCCCGCTGCGGCCACGCATGTCGTGGTCGTGGATTTCGACGACCCGCTGCGGCCCCTAGGGCGCTGCGCCGCGTGGGCAGCACGCTGGCAGGCGGAGCACCGCCTGCCCGAACCCATTTCTTCCTAGAACACGAGCTTTTCCTGATGTCCGAAACCGCCTCCCCGACACCTTTCCCCACCGACGTGATCGTCTGCACCACCTGCCGTCCGGCCGGTGCCTCGCGCGAACTGCCGGCCGACGGCGAGTTGCTGTTCGAGGCCGTGCAGGTGGCCCAGCTCGAAGACGACACCGGTGCCTGGGCCCAGGTGCGCGTGCGCGGCGTGGCCTGCCTGAGCAGCTGTGGGCGCGCCTGCTCGGTCGCCTTCCAGGCGCCCGGCAAGCACACCTTCGTGTTTGGCGACCTCCAGCCCGATGAAGAAACGGCGCGCCACGTGCTGGAGTGCGGCGCCATGCATGCCCGCGCCAGCGACGGCATGCTCAACCGCAACGAGCGGCCCGCGCGCCTCAGGAGCGGTATCGTGGCACGGCTACCGCCCTTCGTGGCCTGAGGTTCCTGGCCCTGTACCATCCGCGCCACCATGTTGCATCCACGTCCGATCGTATGGAAGTCCTAGCCGATCTGCTGCTCCCCGGCACGCAGTGGGATGCATTGCGCGTGCTGATCTGGGTGCCCTTCGTGGCCCTGGCCCTCGACTGGTGGCGCGGCGAGCCGCCGGTGGCCATCCATCCCGTGGTGTGGATGGGCAAGGCCCTGCACTGGTGCGGCGAGCGCTGGGCGCCGCTGGTGCCCGTGCCGCGCGATTTCAGGGCCTTCTGGTGCATGGCGCTGGCCTGGTGCGTGCTTGCGGGTGTAGTGATGGCCGCGGCCTGGGGCCTGCAGTGGCTGGCGCTGCGCTTTCATGACGTGATCGCGGCAGCGCTGCTGGGGGTGTTGCTCAAGCCGATGTTGTCCTGGCGCATGCTGCACGACGAGGTGCTGGCGGTCGAGGCAGCCCTGGCCCGCTCGCTGCCCGAGGGACGCGCGCAACTGGTGCGCCTGGTGAGCCGCGACGTGAGCGAACTCACGGCCGAGCAGGTGCGCGAGTCGGCCATCGAGTCGCTGGCCGAGAACCTCAACGATTCGGTCGTGGCGCCGCTGTTCTGGTTCGTGCTGCTGGGCCTGCCCGGCGCCGCGCTGTACCGCCTGGCCAACACGGCCGATGCCATGTGGGGCTACCCCGGCATGCGCGGCGGGCGCTACTGGCAGTGGGCCGGCAAGTGGGCTGCGCGCGCGGACGACGTGCTCTCGTGGCTGCCCGCACGCATCACCGCGCTGCTGCTGGCCGTGCTGGCGCGCGGGCTGTCGCCGGCCACCCTGGCGCGCCAGGCGCGCCGCACGCCGTCGCCCAACAGCGGCTGGCCCATGGCGGCCATGGCGCTGGCGCTGGGCGTGCGGCTCGGCAAACCCGGGGTGTATGTGCTCAATGCCAGTGCACGCGACCCCGGTCCGCTCGATACCCGGCGCGCGGCCAAGCTCGGCTCGCTGGTGGCGCTGTCGCTGATCCCGTTGGCAGTGGGCGCCCACCTGCTGATCACCATCGTGTCCGCATGGGTGGGTGCATGACGTTGTCGGCCATGCCACTGCAACCCCATGGCGGCCCCGATGCGCTGGGTGCGCCCGTGCACGACTTTTCCACCAACAGCAATGCCTGCGGCCCCTGCCCCGAGGCCCAGCATGCGGTGCAGCAGGCCGACGCCACGCGCTACCCCGACCCGCACTACACGGCGCTGCGGGAGGCGCTTGGCGTCTTTCATGGCGTAGCGGCCGAGCGCATCGTGCTGGCGGCCAGTTCCAGCGAGTTCATCCACCGCGTCACCGCGCTGGCGGTGCAGCAGGGTGCCGTGCAGGTAGGCCTGCCGTTGCACAGCTACGGCGACTATGCCCAGGCCGCGCTGGCGCGCGGGCTCGCCCTGGTGCGTTCGGCAGGCGCCGCACCCGGGCTGCAATGGGCCTGCGAGCCATCGAGCCCGCTGGGTCGGGAGGACGCTGCCCTGCGCGAGTGGGCGCATGCCCCGGCAGACGGCGGCGCCACGCTGCGCGTGCTCGACTGCGCCTACGTCCCGCTGCGCCTGGAAGCCGATGGCATGGGCCCCTGGACCGGCGCGCCCGCGCTGCCTCCCATGCCCTGCTGGCAGCTGTGGACGCCCAACAAGGCTCTGGGCCTGACCGGGGTGCGCGCCGCCTATGCCGTGGCGCCCGAGGGCGCCGAGGACGAGGTGCAGGCGCTGCTGGCCTTGGCCCCCTCCTGGGCCGTGGGCGCGCACGGCGTGGTGCTGTTGCAGGCCTGGGTGCAGCCCGGTGTGCAGCGCTGGCTGGTGCACAGCCTTGCTACCCTGCGCGACTGGAAGCAGCGCCAGGTCACCCTGTGCATGGACCTGGGCTGGGGCGTGCATGCGGGCAGCCTGGCCAACTATTTCTGCGCGCAGCCTGCCTGTGCCGATCTGCCCGGCGCGCTGGCGGCCCTGCGCGCGGCGGGCATCAAGCTGCGCGATGCCGCCTCGTTCGGCCTGCCCGGTGCGGTGCGCCTGGGCGTGCTGCCGCCAGGGGCGCAAGATGCCCTGCGCGCTGCCTGGCCCGTTGCGATGGCCGTACGATCCAGCGCACAACCCAAGGAAAGCGATCACCCCCGATGAGAACCATCACCGTCACCCGTTATGTCACGCCGCTGCGTGAAGGCGGCTCCATGCCCGCTGTGGTCGAAGGCGACGACCTGGGGCTGTACGTGCTCAAGTTCCGTGGCGCAGGGCAGGGCGTGCGCGCCCTGCTGGCCGAGATGATCTCGGGCGGCATTGCCCGGGCGCTGGGCCTGCCGATCCCCGAGATCGTGCTCGCCGGGCTCGACACGGGCCTGGCCCAGACCGAGCCCGACCCCGAGATCCAGGACTTGGTGCGCGCCAGCGGCGGCCTCAACGTGGGGCTCGACTACCTTTCGGGCGCGCTCAACTTCGACCCCGCGGTGGACGTGGTGAGCGACGACTTCGCCTCGCGCCTGGTGTGGTTCGACGCCTTGGTGGCCAATGTGGACCGCACGGCGCGCAACACCAACCTGCTCATGTGGCACCGCAAGCCCTGGCTCATCGACCACGGCGCTTCGCTGACCTTCCACCATGCCTGGAACGGCGCGGTGGTGCAGCCCGCGAAGCCCTTCCCGCCCATTGCCGACCATGTGCTGCTGCGCCAAGCCACGGCGCTGGCGCAGGTGGATGGCGAGCTGGCGGCACTGCTCACGCGCGAGGTGCTCACGGGCATCCTGGCCGATGTGCCCGACGAGTTCCTGGCCATTGCCGGGGCCGAGCACACCGAAGGCCCGCTGTCGGCCCCTGCCAGCCACCGCCAGGCCTATGTGGAGCATTTCTGCGCGCGCCTGGCCGGCCGGCAAGCCTGGGTGCAAGGAGCCATCGATGCACGCGGCTGAGATGAATGTGTACGACTACGCCATCGTGCGCGTGGTACCGCGTGTGGAGCGCGAGGAATTCATCAATGCCGGCGTGATCCTCTCGTGCCAGAAGAGCGGCTTTCTGCAGGCTGCCATCGCCCTGGACGAGGAGCGCCTGCTGGCCATGGACCCGCATGTGGACATCGACAGCGTGCGCCGCCACCTGGACGCCATCGTCGCCATCTGCGCGGGGGACGCGGGCTGCGGGCCGATTGCGCAGCTGCCTTTTCGCCAGCGCTTTCACTGGCTCACAGCGCGGCGCAGTGCCATCATCCAGACCTCGCCGTCGCATACCGGGCGCTGCACCGATGCGGCGGCGGCGCTGGAGCACATCATGGACCGCATGGTGAGGCCTTTGCCTTGAGCGCTTCCGATTCCCCCCGCCTGGCGTGCTGCGTGATGGTGCTGGGCACCACCAGCGGCGCCGGCAAGAGCTGGCTGGCCACGGCGCTGTGCCGCTGGTACAGCAACCACGGCTACAAGGTCGCGCCCTTCAAGGCGCAGAACATGAGCAACAACGCGCGCGTGGTGGCCAGCGAGCATGGCAACGGCGAGATCGGCAGTGCCCAGTACTTCCAGGCCATCGGCGCGCGCACGGTGCCCGACGTGCGCATGAACCCGCTGCTGCTCAAGCCCGAAGCCGACACCAAAAGCCAGGTGGTGCTGCTCGGCCAGGTGAGCGCCGAGCTCACCGCGTTGCCCTGGCGCGGGCGCAGCGAGCGCGTGTGGCCGCAGATCGCCGCCGCGCTGGACGCGCTGCGTGCCGAGAACGACGTGGTGGTGATCGAAGGCGCGGGCTCGCCCGCCGAGATCAACCTGCATGCCAGCGATGTGGTCAACATGCGTGTGGCGCGCCACAGTGGCGCGCGCTGCCTGCTGGTGACCGACATCGACCGCGGCGGCGCCTTTGCCCACCTGTACGGCACCTGGGCCCTGCTGCCCGAGGACGAGCGCGCGCTGATCCACGGCTTCGTGCTCAACCGCTTTCGCGGTGATGCCACGCTGCTCGCGCCCGGGCCGCAGATGCTGCAGGAGCTGACCGGCGTGCCTACGGTGGCCACCATCCCCATGCAGTGGCACCACGGCCTGCCCGAGGAAGACGGCGTGTTCGACGACCGCAGCACCGCGGGAGGGGCCGTGCACACGACGGTGGCCGTGATTGCCTACCCACGCATCAGCAACCTCGACGAATTCCAGCCGCTCAAGAACGTGCCCGGCGTGCGCCTGGTGTGGGTGCGCAGCCCCGCCGGGCTGGCAGGACTGAAGGCTACCGACTGGGTCATCCTGCCCGGCTCCAAGGCCACTGCGGCCGACCTGGCCTGGCTGCGTGCGCAAGGGCTCGATGGGGCCATCGCCGCGCATGCGGGGCAGGGCGGCAGCGTGCTCGGCGTGTGCGGCGGCCTGCAGATGCTGGGCGAGGCACTGATCGACACCGCTGGCATCGACGGCAACGCGCCAGGTCTCGGCCTGTTGCCGCTGGTCACCACGTTCGAGCCCGCCAAGACCGTGCAGCGCAGCACCGTGCGCTTCGGCGCGCTGCAGGGTGCTTGGTCCGCGCTCTCGGGCGTCGAGGCCAGCGGCTACGAGATCCACCACGGCCAGACCGCACAGCACCCGGCCATGGCGGCCGGTGGCGACGTGGCGCGCGAGGTGGTGCCTGGCCTGGCCTGGCAGAACGGCGCGGGCAATGTGCTCGGCCTGTACCTGCACGGCCTGCTCGAAGACCCCGCCGCGCTGCAGGCCCTGTTCGGCCGCGAGGGCGCGGCCCCCGTTCCCACGCTCGACGCCGTGATGGAGGGCCTGGCCCGCACGGTGGATGCCCATTTCGAGCCAGGCGTGCTGAATGCGCTGGTGGCCTGAATGAATCCCGATTTCTTTACTTGACGAACCCATGTCCTTCGCTATCCCCACCATTGCCGATATCACCGACGCCACGCTCACCGCGCGCCTGCAGCACATCCTCGACTTCAAGACCAAGCCCCTGGGCTCGCTGGGCCGGCTCGAAGCGCTGGCGCTGCGCATCGGCCAGGTGCTGGGCACCGAGGCGCCCCAACTGGTGCAGCCTCAGATGCTGGTCTGCGCGGGCGACCATGGCATCGCGGCGCGCGGCGTGTCGGCCTTTCCGAGCGACGTGACTTGGCAGATGGTGGAGAACTTCCTGGCCGGCGGTGCGGCCGTGAGCGTGCTCGCGCGCCAGCATGGCCTGGCCCTCACGGTGGTGGACTGTGGCGTGGCCAAGCCGATTGCCGAGCGCGATACGCCCCCGGGTGCGCCGCGGCTGCTGGTGCGCAAGGTCGCGCCCGGCACGGCCGACGCGTCGGCGGGCCCGGCCATGACTGCGGAGCAATGCGCTCAAGCGATCACCAACGGCATGGACGTTGTACGCGGCCTGCCGGGCAATGCGCTGCTGCTGGGCGAAATGGGCATTGCCAACACCTCGGTGGCCTCGCTGCTGCTGGCGCGCCTGGCCGGCCTGCCGCTGGCCGAGGTGACGGGCGCGGGCACGGGCCTGGACGCCGCCGGCATAGCGCGCAAGCGCGCCGTGCTGCAGCAGGCCCTGGATGTGAACGCCGAAGCCACGAGTCCCTTCGACGCGCTGGCCGCCCTGGGCGGCTACGAGGTGGCCACCCTGGTGGGCGCCGTGCTGCAGGCCGCGGCCGAGCGCCGGGTCATCGTCGTCGATGGCTTCATCACCAGCGCCGCCGTGCTGGTGGCCAGCCGCCTGCAGCCGGCCGTGCTGCAGCGCTGCGTTTTTGCGCACCGCTCGGGCGAGCGCGGCCACAGCCTGATGCTGGCGCAGATGCAGGCCGAGCCCCTGCTGGATCTGGGCCTGCGCCTGGGCGAAGGCTCGGGCGCGGCGCTGGCCTGGCCGCTGCTGCAATCGGCCTGCGCGGTGCTGGCCGAGATGGCCAGTTTTGAATCCGCAGGGGTGGACAACCGCAGCTGAGCCGGGGGCCGCTCAGTCCCCCGCGCATTCGAGCTGGCCGGCGCGCGGATTCTCCCCCTGTCGGCCGGGGCCAGGTCCCGTCGCGGGCAAGCCGTAGACGGCCTTCTGGTTCGCGCTATCGGTCACCTTCACCCCCTGCGCGTCGAAGATCCACGCATCCCAGTAGTTGACCGGCACCACCTGTGGCACCTTGGCTGACGCGAGGAAGTCGCGCAGCAGGGGCTGCTCGTTGGGATCGTAGGGGAAGTGCAGACCGTACTCAAGCTTGAACTCTGACACTGAGTTGGCCCGCACACCGAGGTGGTGGGGCATGAATGTCTTGACCTTGAACTCGGGCACGACGATGCGCGCCTGCGTCACCACGCGTGACTCCGGCCCGCCCTGCCACAGGTCCAGGCTGGTCGCGCCCGCAGCCGCCATGGCGGCCTTGAGGTTGTCCAAGGGCGAGCCGTAGGTCACGCCATTGGCCACGCGCGGGGTGGTCAGGTCCTTGCCGCCGGCACCGCTGTCGGACACGAACAGCTGCAGCGGCTCGGCGCGGGCGCGGGTCTTCGCGCTGACCAGGAAGCCGAAGGTCTCCGGGTCGTTGGTGCCGTTGCCAAAGGCCGTGCAGCCCGAGACGCTGTGCACCCAGCGCACCACGCGGATGGTGACGGCGTCGTTCATGCGCACTGTCTCGCCGCCCTTGAGCGTGGTGCACTGGCTGGCGGGCAGGCCCACCTTGGCCATGGCACTGCAGACCGCTGCAGGGGCATAGACCGGCTTGCCCGTTTGCCGGGCCCACTCGGGGACCTGCACGCCATGGTCCCCATGTTCGTGGCCGACGAGGATGGCGTCGATGCCTCCGCGCATCTTGATGGCCTGCAGGGCCTTGGCCACGGATGGGGTGTTGGAGGTAGGGTTGGCGGTGAAGTCCGAGATCGTCTCGCCGTCAACCAGGATGCCGGTATCGCCAATCTGGTAGTGCCAGTTGGTGATGCCGAACCAGGTCATGCGCATGTTTTCGGGCAGGTCGGGGTCGGATCCGCCGCAGGCCAGCAAAAGGGCGGCAGAAAGGCACGCGCCGGTCGTCCCGAGTCGGGTCCAGTTTTTGGGTTTCATCTTGTCTCCAGGTCGCGGCAATATCACCGTCTGCCCTGAAGGCTAGGGACGTGAAGCTGTCAATCTGCTTTCAGGGTTGGCGCGTGCCAGGGTCAGAAAGCGATCTGAAAGCCGCCGTGGTCCATCATCGCGCGCGACAACGGTTGTCAGGAGCGCCGCTTGCGTACCTTGGGCGCGGGTGCCAGCGGTTTTTGGTGGTGCGCACACAGCAGGTCGATCAGCGACTGCGCATACGCCGGCATGCGCGCCTCCTCGCGCACCAGGATGTAGCGCTCGCGCACGCTCCAGGCGTCCTCCAGGTCGATCAGCACCAAGCCCATGGGGGCGAGGTAGCGCCGGGCGGCGCTCTCGGGCACGATGCCGATGCCCACACCGGCACCGATCATGCGGCACATGGCGTCGAAGCTGGACAGCTGCACGCGCAGCTTCTGTGGCTGGCCGAGCTGCTCGGTCACCTGGGTCAGAAAGACCTGCAGCGTGCTGGCCGGGTGCATGCCCACCATGGGCTCGTCCAGCGTTTCGGAAAAGGCCATGCGCCGGCGCCGGGCGAAGCGGTGGCCGCGCGGCACCACCATGGCCAGGCGGTCGGTGCTGAAGTGGATGGCGGTGAGGCCCAGTGTGTCCACGTGGCCGGCGACGATGCCTATGTCGGCGCGCCCGTCGAGCACGCCGCGCGGGATCTCGGCGTTCGGTTTCTCCTGAAGCTCCACGTTCACGCGCGGGTTGGCCGCGAGGAAGGCGGGCAGGATCTCGGGCATGAAATCCGTCACCGCCGTGGTGTTGGCGAACACCCGCACATGGCCGCGCAGGCCGCCGCTGTACTCCTGCAGGTCGGTGCGCAGCTGCTCGGTCTGGCGCAGTACGCCGCGCGCGTGGTGCAAAAAAGCCTCGCCCGCCGGCGTGGGGCGCATGCCGCGCGCTTCGCGGTACAGCAGCGGCATGCCCGCCTGCTGCTCCAGCGCCTTGATGCGCGCACTGGCGGCGGCCAGCGACAGGTGGCGCGCCGCTGCGGCGCGGGACAGGGCGCCTTCCTCGGCGGTAAGCACGAAAAGGCGCAGGTCAGTCAGGTCGAATTGCATGGCGCCCATGGTACTGCGTGGATCCTGAGCTTTCGGTTCTGCCGAAGGCTCGGTTCTGAAATGGGTGATTGTGCGCGGGCGCTGGTGCGGCGAACATGCGCCCAGATTTCGAGAACACGCCAAGGAGACAAGCCGCATGAACCTCGCCACGACCCGCGCCATCGCGCGCCGCACCGCCCTCGCTGCCCTGCTGGCTGCACCCCTGTGGGCGGCGGCCCAGGCCAGCTACCCCAGCCGCCCCATCGTGATGGTCGTGCCCCAGGCCGCCGGCGGCACCAACGACATCGTGGGCCGCCTGGTGAGCCAGAAGCTGGGCGAGGTGCTGGGTGGCGCCACCGTGGTGGAGAACCGGCCCGGCGCGGGTGGCAACATCGGCACGCAGTTCGTGGCCAAGGCGCCCAAGGATGGCTACACCCTGCTCATGACCATCAGCAGCAGCCAGGCCATCAACCCGGCGCTGTTCAAGAACCCCGGTTTTGACCCCGTGAAGGATTTCAAACCCGTGGGCCTGATCGGTGCCGTGCCCAACGTGCTGCTGGTGAACCCGTCCTTCCCCGCGCGCAACATGGCCGAGCTGGTGGCTTTGGCCAAGGCCAAGCCGGGCCATTACCAGTACGCCTCGGCCGGCAATGGCACCCTCAACCACCTGCTCGGTGAAATGCTCAACAGCATGGCCGGCATCCAGTTGCAGCATGTGCCCTACAAAGGCGTGGCCCCGGCCATCAACGACGTGCTGGGCGGCCAGTTGCCGATGGTGTTCGCGAGCATGCCCTCGGCCCTGGCGCACATCAAGGCCGGCAAGCTGCGCGCTCTGGCCGTGAGCGGTGCGACTCGATCGCCTGTGCTGCCCGATGTGCCTGCCATCGCCGAAACGGTGGCCGGCTACAACGGCACGCTGTGGATCGGCCTGTTCGCGCCCGCGGGCCTGCCTGCCGACGTCCAGGCCAAACTGCAGGACGGCATGGCCACCGCCCTGGCTGCCAAGGACCTGCGCGAGCGCCTGGAGGCGCAGGGCGTAGAGATTGCCCCCAAGACCACGCCGGAGCAATTCGCCGCGCTGCTGCAGGAGGACCTGGCCAAGTGGGCCAAGGTGGTCAAGACCTCCGGCGCGACAGTGGACTGAGCAAAGGAGCCAGCCAATGACCCGTCCCCTGGACCACATCACCGTGGTGTCGCTCGAGCATGCGATCGCCGCCCCGTTCTGCACCCGCCAGCTGGCCGACCTTGGTGCCCGTGTGATCAAGGTCGAGCGCCCCGGCGGCGGCGACTTTGCGCGCGACTACGACACCAGGGCAGAGGGCATGGCCTCGCACTTCGTCTGGGTCAACCGCTCCAAGGAAAGCCTCACGCTCGACCTCAAGCAGCCCGAGGCCCTGGCCGTGCTGTGGGAGCTGCTGGCCAGCGCCGATGTGCTGGTACAGAACCTCGCGCCCGGCGCCACCGCGCGCATGGGCCTGTCGTGGGAGGCGCTGAACGCCCACAACCCGCGCCTCATCGTCTGCGACATCTCGGGCTATGGCGGCGATGGCCCCTACCGAGACAAGAAGGCCTACGACCTGCTGATCCAAAGCGAGGCGGGCTACCTCTCGGTGACCGGCACGCCCGAAGAGCCTTGCAAGTCGGGCAACTCCATCGCCGACATCGCGGCGGGCATGTATGCCTACACGGGTGTGCTGGCCGCGCTGATGCAGCGTGAGAAGACAGGGCAGGGCTCGCGCATCGATGTCTCCATGCTCGAATCGCTGGCCGAGTGGATGGGCTTTCCGATGTATTACGCCTACGGCGGTGCCACGCCGCCGCCGCGCAATGCCGCGTCGCACGCCACCATCTACCCCTACGGTCCCTTTCTGGCCGGCGATGGCGGCACGGTGATGCTGGGCCTGCAGAACGAGCGCGAGTGGAAGCTGTTCTGCGAGCATGTGCTGCTGCAGCCGCAACTGGCAGCCGACCCGCGCTTTGACAGCAATGCCCGGCGCAACGAGCACCGTGCAGAGCTCCGGGCCCTGATCCTGGCAGTGTTCGGCACGCTCACGGCCGCGCAGGTCATCGAGCGGCTGGAAGCGGCGCGCATTGCCAATGCGCGCATGAACACCATGGCCGAGGTCTGGGCGCACCCGCAGTTGCAGGCGCGTGGCCGCGTGCAGCAGGTGGACACCCCCGAAGGGCCTCTGGATGCCCTGCTGCCGCCCGGTGCACACAGCAGCTTCGACTACCGCATGGACCCGATACCCGCCGTGGGCGAGCACACCGAGGTCATCCTGCGTGCCCTGGGGCGTGGTGATGGGGACCTGGCGGCGCTGCGCGCCAGCAAGGCCATCTGATGGCAGTGCCTTCCACCCACCAGGCAATAGCCCGCGCGACGACCTTCCTTTTCGTTCCCGCCACGCGGCCCGAGCGCATCGGCAAGGCCCTGGCCAGCGGCGCAGGCGCCGTGGTCGTGGACCTGGAGGATGCCGTGGCGCCCGGTGAGAAGGCGGCCGCGCGCACGGCCTTGCTGGCCGCCGTGAAGGCCCTGGAGCCAGCGCAGCGCGCGCGCCTGCTGGTTCGCACCAATGCGGCTGGCACGCCGTGGCACACCGACGATGTGGCGGCCGTGGCCGCCTGCGTGGCCTTGGGCCTGGCCGGTGCCATGCTTGCCAAGGCCGAGTCGGCAGCGGTGCTGGCTGCCGTGGCCAGGGCGCTGGGGCCCCAGGGCCTGCTGGTGCCGCTGGTCGAATCGAATGCCGGGCTGGATGCGCTGGATGCACTGGCGCAGGCGCCGCAGGTGGTGCGGCTGGCGTTTGGCCACCTCGACTTTCAGGTGGATCTGGGCATGGAATGCGCTGCCGACGAGGCCGAGCTGCTGCCCGTGCGCCTGGCATTGGTGCGCGCCTCGCGCCGCGCTGGGCTGGCCGCGCCGGTGGATGGTGTGACCACGGCCACCGACGACCTGCAGCGCCTGGCCGAGGACACGGCGCGCAGCCGGCGCATGGGCTTTGGCGGCAAGCTGTGCATCCACCCTGCCCAGGTGGCCCCGGTGCAGGCCGCCTTTGCGCCGGACCCGGCCGCGCTCATCTGGGCGCGCCGCGTGCTGGACGAAGCGCCCGCGCATGGCGGTGCGGTGTTCCGGCTCGATGGCCGCATGGTCGATGCGCCGGTGCTGGCGCTGGCGGCGCGGCTGGTGGCGAGGGCCTAGCCTACGGCAGTCTGGTTGCGCCCCTGCGCCTTGGCCTGGTACAGCGCCTGGTCGGCGCGCGTGAGCATCGCGTCCAGCGTGTCGCCGGGGCCGCTCCATTGGGTCAGGCCGATGCTCACCCGGCAATCGAGCGGGTGGCCTACGGCCAGCGTGGCGTGGATGCGCCGGGCCACGTTGAGCGCCGCGACGGCATCGGTGCCGGGCAGCACCACCATGAACTCTTCGCCGCCATAGCGGCCCATGCGGTCGGGCGTGCGCAGCACGGCCAGGGTGCGCTGCACGAAGTGCACCAGCACCGCATCGCCATGCTGGTGGCCGCAGCTGTCGTTCACGGCCTTGAAATGGTCCAGGTCCAGCATCATCAGCGAGGGGCCGCCACCGTAGCGGCGAGCGCGCTCCAGTTCTTCTTCGCAACGCTGCAGCAGCGCGCGCCGGTTGAGCGCCGGGGTCAGTGAGTCGTGTGTGGCAAGGTGTTCGAGCTCGGTGCGCAGCCGGTCGGTAGCCATGAGCAGCGCGCCGATGGAGAGCATGAGCACCGTGAGTGCGTAGGCGCCGATGTACAGGTTCTGGTAGACCGATGGCTCCATGAGGTTGTCGCCCGCGAACCCCGCGAAGATGGAGCCAAGCCGTACCAGCAGCACCGTGAGGTGCAGCACCAGCACCACCTCCACCAGCCGCACCGGGAAGTTGCTGCCCCCATGGCGCAGCAAAAAGCGCAGTTGTGCAGCATAGATGCAGGACATCACCAGCGTGAAGAAGGTCAGCCGCACGCTGTAGTTGGGCCAGCCGAAGGACAGCCAGGTGAAAACCCCGAAGCACACGGCTAGCACACTGCCCCAGATGCGCCAGGTAGGCGCATGCCCCAGAAAGGCGCGGGTACCCATGTAGTAGGTGATGGTGCCCAGCACCAGCAGCATGTTGGCACCCACCAGACTCATCCAGTCGGGCACCAGGCTGCGCGCGCTGAAGAGGGCGGTGGATGCCAGCCAGAACACTGGCGCTGCCGCCCACGAGCCGATGCCCCGGATGTGGGCCGGGTAATAGCGCCGCATGCAGGCCAGCACGATGGCCATCAGGGCGGACATGAATCCCGCCAGAGCGATCATGGAGCGAGGGTCGAGATTCGTCATCCTGCAGTACTGCGGTGGGACGGGGAGCGCCTCGTAAAGAAATGTTTCTGCGACTGGCCAGTATAGCCAGCGACCGGGCAGCACGGGCACTGTCCGGTGTGCGCAGATGGTGCCGAATGGCGTATGTGGTGGCAGCGCGACGTTCGTTTTTGGTGCTGCGCGCCCCCGCTGCGGGAGCGGTTGCGCACGATGTCGGTGCATTTTGTATACAAACTGCGCGAAACATTGTGCGCAAAGGCTGGCACGCGGATTGCGTAGACCCTGGCATGCAAGACACCACGCCTGCCCAGCCCCCGGCCGCCATCGAGATCGTGGCGCTCACCAAGCGCTACGCCAGCGGCAAACCCGCCGTGGACGCCATCGACCTGCGCATTGCCAGTGGCAGCTACTGCTGCCTGCTGGGCCCCTCGGGCTGCGGCAAGAGCACCACGCTGCGCATGATCGCCGGGCATGAATCGGTGACCAGCGGCGACATACTGCTCGAAAACCGCAACATCACCGATCTGCCCGCCGCCGCGCGCGGCACGGCCATGATGTTCCAGAGCTTTGCGCTGTTCCCACACCTCTCGGCGCTGGACAACGTGGCCTTCAGCCTCAAGATGAAGGGCGTGGCCAAGGTTGAGCGCCAGGCCAAGGCGCGGGATCTGCTGGAGCGTGTGGCCATGGGCCACCTGGCCGAGCGCAAGCCGGCCGAGCTCTCGGGCGGGCAGCAGCAGCGCGTGGCGCTGGCGCGTGCGCTGATCACCCAGCCGCGCGTGCTGCTGCTGGACGAACCCCTGTCTGCGCTCGACCCGTTCCTGCGCATCCAGATGCGTGCCGAGCTGCGCCGCTGGCAAAAGGAGCTGGGCCTGACCTTCATCCACGTGACCCACTCGCAGGAAGAGGCCATGGCCCTGGCCGACACCATGGTGGTGATGAACCACGGCGTGATCGAGCAGGTGGGCTCCCCGCACGAGGTCTACAACCGGCCCGCCAGCGAGTTCGTGGCGCGCTTCATGGGCGGCCACAACGTGATCGACACGCCAGAGGGCAAGGTCGGCGTGCGCACCGACCACCTGCAGGTGCTGCCGCAGGGCACGCCGCTGCCCTGGGGCGCCCTGCACATGCAGGCCGTGGTGACCGACGTGGAGTACCAGGGCACCTATGTGCTGCTGGGCCTGCAAAAGCAGGGCGTGGCCCTGTCGGCCAACGCCACGGCGGCCTATTCGGTCATGGTCTCCGAAGCCGCCTTTGCTGCGCAGCCCTACACGGTGGGGCAGGCAGTGCAGCTGCATTGGACGCCCGAGCAGGCCCATCCCCTCTTCCCGCAGGCGGTACCTGTGTCCGCGCCCGTGGCGACGGCCACTGCCCAGGCCGTGCCGGCCTGAGTTTTCCTCATTCTTTCGTTGTCCGCTGTCTGTTTCCACCCCTCCACTTTGCAAACCAAGGAGCTTTCCCATGTCCGACGACTCTCGTGCCGATTCCCCCGCTGTTGCCTCTGACACCACCGGCGTGCAGCGCCGCTCGCTGCTCAAGGGCACGGCGGGCATCCTGGCCGCTGGCGTGTTCCCGGCCGTCCACTCGCAGGAAAAGATCGTGCTGCGCTACCTGGGCACGGCGGTGAACCAGGACAAGGCGATTGCCGAGAAGTTCAAGGCCGACACCGGCATCGAGATCCAGTACGTGGCCGTGACCACCGACGACGTGACCAAGCGCGCCGTGACCGCGCCCAACAGCTTCGACCTGATCGACACCGAGTACTTCTCACTCAAGAAGATCGTGCCCACGGGCAACCTCAAGGGCATCGACACCAAGCGCATCAAGAACGCCGACAAGATCACCACGCTGTTCACCAACGGCATGGTGGCCGGCAAGGCCGTGGGCGACCAGGGCACCGCGCCGAAGAAGGTGATCTACTTGGAAGGCGAGAAGTCCAAGAAGTTCGCGATGGCGCCCACGCAGTTCATGTCGCTGATCCCCACCGTGTACAACGCCGACACGCTGGGCATCCGCCCCGATTTGATCAAGCGCCCCATCAACTCCTGGGCCGAGCTGCTCAACCCCGAATTCAAGGGCAAGACCGCGATCCTGAACATCCCTTCCATCGGCATCATGGACGCCGCCATGGTGGTCGAGGCCATGGGCATCTACAAGTACCCCGACAAGGGCAACATGACCAAGAAGGAGATCGATCTCACGATCAAGACCCTGATCGAGGCCAAGAAGCAGGGCCAGTTCCGCGCGCTGTGGAAGGACTTCAACGAGTCGGTCAACCTGATGGCATCGGGCGAGGTAGTGATCCAGTCGATGTGGAGCCCGGCCGTGACCGCCGTGCGCACCAAGGGGATTGCCTGCAACTTCCAGCCGCTCAAGGAAGGCTACCGCGCCTGGGCCGCCGGCTTCGGCCTGCCGGCCACCCTGTCGGGCAAAAAGCTCGACGGCGCGTACGAGTTCATCAACTGGTTCCTGGACGGCTGGGCCGGTGCCTACCTGAACCGCCAGGGCTACTACAGCGCCGTGCTGGAGACTGCCAAGTCCAAGATGGAAGCCTACGAGTGGGCCTACTGGATGGAAGGCAAGCCCGCCACGCAGGACATCAAGAG